>OODN01000514.1_pt1 | contig 22154 bp, 18 predicted proteins | sample 1671651 | NCBI WGS metagenome assembly OODN01 (sample SAMN06348178, study PRJEB24527) | human gut metagenome | biome: human gut; feature: ankylosing spondylitis patient; material: feces | host: Homo sapiens | place: China | collected 2015-10 | reverse complement strand
ACTAGTAAAAATACAATCATCAAAGACCTCAACGAAATTGCAGTTACTTTGCCAAATGAGTTGTTTATAAAGAATTTTAAATCTGGTAAAAGTATCGTAGGGGATGAAACCGTACAGCGCAGTTGGGTATTCGAACATCTTCAGAGTCTTCTGAAATTAATATCCCCTTTCTTTCAACCATCAAGTGATTCTCATATATCCGAACATCTGCAACTTTTCGAAAAAGCTACTGGTAATATCCTTACAGATGATTCAAACAGCATTTTAAATTCATACCTGCAATGGCTACTATCTCGAATTGAAAATCAAAGATACCGCCTTACTGCAGACAAATCTGAAGCAGAGGACCAATCATTTAGCTATGATTGGGCAACACAGCTTTTAAAAGATTATGGTGTTGAGAATCAAATGGAGTCACGATACATCTCAAAAATCGTCAATACTCAAGCATTTCAACATATAAATCTAAACAGTCCATTAATCAAGAAGATTCAACCGATTACCACAAAAGTCATTCAAAGATTCAATCAAAAAGCTGGCGTTAAGTTGCCTGCTGAGGTCGGAAGTCTAAATGAAAATCTAACAGCTCATCTGGCATCAACCTACTGTCGCGTAAAATTTAACATTCGATACCACAATCCGCTATTGGAACGAATGAAAACCAACTATCGTGAAACATTTGAGCTCACTAAAATAGCAGTTGCTCCCTTCAATAAATTTGTAAATTCTGCCCTTTCTGAAGATGAAATAGCACTTATCACCGCCTACTTCAGTGGAGCAATGCGTAGTTCAAGTCAGACTGTCCTGCCACCAACCCCTATTAGTGAAGTATTGGTTGTATGTTCCAGTGGTATTGGCACCTCGCAGTTACTACTCACACAGCTTAGACAGCGCTATCCCAATGTTGGATTTGTAGGACCATACAATATTTTTCAATACGAAAATTGTTCCCTAAAAAACATCAAACTCGTTCTCAGTACGACCAGTCTACCTCAAAAAGAATGTCCAGTATTAACCGTCCCAGTCATCCCCAATAACTCAGATTGGGAACATATCGACTATCAGTTACAAAATGCAGGATTTACAACATTCAATCTCTCAAGTGATTTTTCTCAAATTAAAGTATCCTCCATTATGGATATTATCTCGAACTATGCTCGTATCGTTGATCCTCAAAGCTTAGAGCAAGCTCTGCGTAGCTACTTCAAAAAGCCATCTGCTGAAAGCAAAGCGGGACTACAAGATCCATTGTTGGAAAAGCACGTTAAGCTGATTCGCGAACCAATGGACTGGGAAAGCGCAGTAAGAGTCTCAATGCAACCCTTAGTAGATGACAGTACAGTTCAACCACGTTATATTGATCAAATCGTCAAACTAACCAAAGAACATGGTGACTATATGGCAATCGGTAAAGGTATCCTTTTAGCCCATGCTTCCTATAATGCAGGTGTTAATCGACTGGGTGTCAACTTTACGTACTTCAAGACGCCCTTTCGCATTGATAATTCAAAAAAAGACATCAATTTCGTTGTTGGTTTAGCGCCTATAGATCAAGAGAAACATTTAGAACTGCTAGCTAATTTACTACGCAGCGTTCAAGACGACAGTTGGTTAAGCAAACTTCGGCACGTACAGACTGAACGTGAGCTACAAAATCTCTTAGTTCAAGGCAAACTAATTACCCCTTAGATTCAACTATGTTTTCAAAGCAGTCATAATAAAATTTAGTTACTTAAAATCATTGATAATACTTAATTTAGAGTAAAAAATCTTCAGCCACTTTCCGCAACTGAAGATTTTTTACATAGTACAATTTTCAACTTCACTAATTTTTTAACATAAGCTAATGGAATCGTTTTGCATCAAAATTACGTATTGACATTAAATCAGTTCGAATCGACCACCAAAGTAAGCGTTTACAGAAAATACTTGCATGATATAATGTATATATAAATCGCGCTATGAAAGAAGGCTGATTAAAATGGTCGCCAATAAACCCACTATCAAAGACGTTGCTCGTCAAGCCGGGGTTTCAATTGCGACGGTTTCACGAGTAATGGCAAAAAAAGCCAATACCTATACTCCTCAGACTGCCCAACACGTCTGGGATGCAGCTGCCAAACTGGGCTATCAGAAAAACAGCGCGGCCGCAGAACTGGCGACGCGCTCCAGTGACAAGATTGCCGTAATCGTCAGCAATCCACCAACCAATTTTTCGACTGGAATCTTGGATGGCATGCAGCAGACAGCCCTGGCCCATAATCATCATATTATTATCCTTTATGCCGGCAATCACAGTCCCCAGCTGCTCCACCAAGCGATTAAAGATGCCACGGCCGGTCCGCGCGCCGGTATTCTGCTGATTGGCAGCCAGATTGATCCGCAAAGCCTTAAAATGCTGCAGGATTCACAGCTGCCGGTCAGGCTGGTTTCCAACTACTCTTATGAATTACCGCTACAGTTTATCAGTTCTGATAATACTGAATTGGCTGCTCAAAGCGTTGAATACTTAATTAATAAAGGCCACCGCCGCATTGGTCTTTTTGGCATTGATCATTCACATACCGGTCTCCAGCGCCGCGCCGGCTATCAAAAGGCCATGTATGAACACCACCTGCCAATTGAACAGGATTGGATTCAATATGGCGATTACAGCTATGAGGCTGGCCAGACCATCATGCAGTACTGGGCTGACCTCAAACTGAGCGCGGTCGTTGCTGCCAGTGATCTGGTTGCAATGGGCATCATGCGTCAGGCCGCGCAGATGGGAATCAAGATACCGCAAGATCTTTCCATCGTCAGCATTGATGGTACCTTTCTTTGCGAGGTTACAGATCCACAACTGACCAGCGTTACCCAGGACTTTTATCAAATCGGCGTTAACAGCGTCTTAGACCTGCTCGGCAATGCTCCTTCTGAACTGGTACCGTTCAAGCTGGTTGAGCGTGGCAGCGTAGCAGAACAGCCAAAATAAAATCGGATTCGCCAATTGACGAACCCGATTTTTTAGTCTTCTTTTTTGCCAAACAAGGCTGCTAATTTGGCTGCCATGTCCGGATCGAGATTATCTGCCAACGTGCTTTCAGTCTCTGCTTTTTCTTCTTTTTTGACGCTTGTCATCTGTTCAAGCTCATCAGCAACCGCCTGCTCACCTAAGCGAATTGGGTTAATGTCCAATCGTCCGCCGGCTGCATCGGCATGACCGCCGCCTTGATAATAAGTTTCCGCAAACTTTGCCACGTCGACTTTGCCATTGCTGCGCAAAGAAACGCTTTTAGGACTGATTACCAGCGCGGCATCCAGATCCGGCTGCTGTACCAATAGCTCATGCGCGATCTCCGATTTATAGTCGCTGGCATAGACGATTCCAAATTGATGACCATCTGCCGTTACCTCAACCACGTCTTTTAAGTGCGACTTCAAGTACTTAGCACGTCGATCATTTAAGGTTTGAATCAACAGGTCGTTGTCTTGACGATACGTTGTCCAGCCCTTGTCAAAAACGCTTTGAACAAATTTTTTGGAATACTCAAGTGGATAAAACCAGAACAACTGATTGAAATCATCGGCTGCTTGGCGCTCTTTTTCACTCATATCAGGATCATTTTGCCAATCCCACGTATCATAGGCACGAATCAGTTCCACCAGTTCCGCTAACTGCTGCTGTCGCTCTTGGCTTAACCGTTCAAAGTTCGGCAGCGTTTTAAGCCAGTCCCATACCAAACTGGTTGCGCTGGGATTGATTTTGGCATCAGCTGGCTTGATCGTATTGGCCGCAAACTTTTGCCGCAATGCCTCTTCAGTTTCATGGTGGTCAAAAACCAACCAGTGATTGGCAAACTGCTGATTGAGCTCCTGCATCGTATGCTCGCTGTCTGGCGTCATATCCATAATCCAGACATCCGTTGTCGTGGCAGTTGCGGGACTTTTGAACCAGTAGTCCAGCTCACTGTCGATTCTGCCGGCGCCGATACTGGTCAGATCAAACTCGGCATCGGGAAACATAACGTCTTGGACCGTCTTGACCAATACTGGCGCCCCAAAGCCGTCCAGATCGTTATGCGAAAAAATTTTAATATTGCGCTTAGCCATAACTAACTTCCTTTATGATTTTGTCTTTATTATAACCGATTCAGCAGTCAAATAAGCGCTTCGCCAACAAAACCGACCTGCTTTTTGTTTTCGTCAGTGAATTTAGCCAACTGCAGCTAGTTTGAATATTCGCTGCTTAAAGCCATAAATTTAAACCCGCCCATGCTTGGCAACTGACATGTCCGCTTGGCTTTGCTAAGATGGAATCAGTCAACTTTTAGAAAAGAGGTACTTGTGATGGTCTATGATTATCGTCATGAACTAATCGAACTTTTGAACCATACTGCCAGCGACCCGGAAAGTCTGCTGCAGACCCAACGCAGTCTTACGATCATCGTCGACCTGCTTAATCAGCTGCAGCCGGTTAAAGAGCCGACGTCTACTGAAAAACAGTCTGCCAAGCCAGGCTATCAGATTCGGCGTAACGTCACTGCCCCAAAGATCTCGCTAGGCCAGCTGATCAATCAGACCGCGGCACCAACGCCCAAGCCGCATGAAACGCCTGCAAAACCGCAACTCAACAAGCAGCCTGAGCGGTCAACGGCTAAAGCAGCTGCCAACCAGGCTTATTTAAGAGACATCCCCGTTACTGCTAAAAACGAAGCACCGGCTGAACCAGCAGCTGCACCTGAGCTTTCGGAAGTCGAACTACTGGCACGCGACAACTGCTATCCCGTCCACCGTCTGTTAAGCGGCGCGGAAATCAATCACCGCTTCTATTCAGAAAGCATTCTGCACAAGCTGCCATTTCCAATCAATGATGGCGATGTCGTACAGTTGGACCGTCAGCGCTTGATCCATGGCAAACTGCCCGTCATCAATCGTGTTACCAATGACCATCTGGCAATCAGCACGACGCCAACCAAAGTTATTGAATATGCCACTTTGGAACCAGTTGCCGGCTCAGACGTCCTGCAGATCAAAAAGACGCTCAAGGGCAATTCGATTCTGGACGAGTCACACGCCAATACCATCGTGATTGATCCTTACAAATATGCCAGCCGCAATCTCAAGCCTGGCATGATCATCGACTTTGCCTACTATGATCACGGTAACGGAATGCGCGATGCCAAGGCTGGCGAGATTCGCTGGATCCACAGTGAGCACGAGTTTGATACGACCAAATCGCCTCGCAAGCTGCAGCAGCAAAAAAAAGTTAAAAAGACACGCCACGAATACAGCGACAAGCTTGACTACGACTTAAATCAAAAACGCGTCTTAGTGGTAACTGGAGCCCGTGACCGCGTGCAGGATCTTAAAGCCGTCGTCGCCAAGCATCATGGCGTCTTCTATGGTCTGGACGCCTCAATGGAAGAAAAGGTCTCCAGCAGCAAGCTGAAAAAAGCAGTTAAGGATGCTGATCTGGTGGTTGTTTGCATCGATAAGATCCACCATCGCATCAGTCAGCTGACTACTCATCATGCCAAACGCTATGAACGACCATTTGCTATTGCCAATACCACCAGCAATACAGCAGTCGAACGCGCCGTCTTTCGTGCTTTGAATGGTGAAAGTGCCTTTGAAAGCAGCAGTCAGGATATGGCCAAATACGTCAGTGCCGATTAGAATTTCAGGTGATGAATATGACTGAACAAGCAAAATATCACGGCCTGCCCAGCAATGAAGAGGTCGATTCAATGGTTGAGCTCTTTAAAGCCTTTGGTGACAAGACTCGCTATCGCATCATCTCAATGCTGGCCGCCCATAAAATGACGGTAAATGAGATCGCCAGTCAATTGGATGTCTCCCAGCCTGCCATCTCCCATCAGCTTACCGTTTTACGCCATGCTGGACTGGTTGTTGGCGAGCGTAAAGGCCAATTCGTCGTATACCAGCTGGCTGATCAACACATCATTACGATTCTGCAGCAGGCCAGAGAGCATCGCCTTGGCTGATTCAAACGACAGCTTCATTTTTAACAATGAAGCTGTCGTTTTCTATTTACATGATTTAAATAACTGTGCTACAATTTAGCTAAGATATAAAATAGTGTTTATATGTTTATATTATTATTTGGGAAAGAGGGAGTATTATGAAAACCAAGTGGCAACAATTGGATACCGATCAGCGCCAGGCCGTCAAGCAGATTCTAACTAGTGCCCTGCTGCTGTTGGTCGGCTTTTTATGGCCAGAAGAAACCTTCATTAAGATCGGCTGGTTTCTAGCTGCCTACCTCATCGCGGGCTGGCCAGTCTTAAAGGCAGCTGGTCAAAACCTCGTTAAAGGCCAGCTGTTTGACGAAAACTTTCTGATGTCACTGGCAACGCTGGGGGCTCTGGCCATCAAGCAGTGGCCCGAAGCCGTTGCGGTAATGCTGTTTTATGCAGTCGGCGATTTTTTTGAAGACATTGCCGTCAGCCAGTCGCGTCGCTCAATTTCCGATCTGCTTGACTTAAGGCCGGAAACTGCTCGTCTGTGGCTCGATGATCAAACATCCCGAGTCGTAGCGCCTGAAGACGTAAAAATTGGTGACCTGCTGATTGTTAAGCCTGGTGAGAAAATTCCATTGGATGGCATCGTCACTTCTGGATCATCTTATCTCAACACCGCGGCGTTGACCGGTGAAACCAAGCCCGTCTTAGCCGAAAAAGACACCAACGTTTTAAGTGGCATGATTGTCGTCAACGGAACGATTCGGGTTCGGGTTCAAAAAACGTTTAGCGATTCAACGGTTTCCAAGATTTTAGACATGGTTGAAAATGCCAGCTCACAAAAAACCAATGTCGAAAACTTTATTACCAGATTCAGCCGTATCTATACACCGGCTGTCGTGCTGGCGGCCGTTGTTTTGGCAATCGTACCGCCATTGCTGTTTGGCCAGCCGTGGATGACCTGGATCTATCGCGCCTTGGACTTTTTGGTCATTTCCTGTCCATGTGCTTTGGTCATTTCCGTTCCACTCAGCTACTTCAGCGGCATTGGAGCTGCCTCTAAAAATGGCATTTTGGTTAAAGGCAGCAATTTCTTAGAGGCACTCAAGCAAGTTGACACGATCGTATTTGATAAGACTGGGACGCTAACCAAAGGACAGTTTTCTGTTGTTGATGTCGCTCCAGTAAAGATTCCCGCCAAGCAGCTGCTTCATCTTGCTGCAGTCGCTGAGCAGTCATCACCGCACCCCATCGCCCAGGCACTGGTCAAAAGCGATCCGGCACCCACTGACTCAAGCAGTCTTGACAGCGTTGAAGAACTGATTGGCCGGGGTGTCAGTGCCATCTACCAAGGAAAAAAACTACTGGTCGGCAACGCCAAACTGATGCAAGAGCAGCATGCGGCTGATTTTAAAGCCAGTTCCAATCCATTGGGCACGATGGTCTACGTTGCTTATGACGGTCAATACGTTGGCTCATTAACGGTTGCCGATACCCTAAAGGATGATTCAGTCTCAGCCATTAAAAAGCTCAAAAGCCTGGGCATCAAGAAGATCGTTATGCTGACCGGCGACAATCAAGCGACCGCATTAGCCGTTGCCAAGCAGCTGGGAATCAGTGAGTTTAAGGCTGATCTGTTGCCACAAGACAAACTAACGATTGTTAAGGAATACCAAGGCCAAACCAATGGCAAGGTCGCATTCGTTGGCGATGGCTTAAACGACACGCCGGTTCTGGCCGGCAGCGATGTTGGCATCTCAATGGGTGCTTTGGGCTCGGATGCCGCCATTGAAGCATCTGACGTCGTATTGATGCACGATGATCCCAGTGCCATTCCGCAAGTTATTGAAATTGCTCAAAAGACCAAGCGGATTGCAATGGAAAACATCGTCTTTGCACTGACCATCAAAGCCATTTTTCTGATCTTGGCTGCAATCGGAATTGCAACGATGTGGGAGGCTGTCTTTGCCGATGTTGGCGTAACTATAATCGCCATCATTAATTCACTGCGCCTGCTCAAAAACGACAAAAATAATCCATTCACAATTCAGCCAGCTGCCATTTAAATAAAAACGCACCGTTCCCAAATTGGAGCAGTGCGTTTTTTTGATTGTCGATAGCTATTCGTTTCCCAGTTTTTGGGCAACGTCGTCAAAACGATCCTTGATGTATTTGGCAGAAGCTGCCAGCTTTTCTTTTTCTTCATCGGTCAAATCAAGCTGCAGCTGACGAACCAGTCCCTGACGACCAATGATGGCTGGGTAGCCAACGTAAGTGCCGTATTCTTCACGGAAGTTGGAAACCGGCAGTTCAGCATGCGCATCGTTTAAAACAGCCGTGACCAGACGCAAAGCCGCCGCAGCAATCCCGAAGTTGGTGTGCTTCTTGCCATGGAAGACAACGTAGCCGCCTGCTCGGACGTCTTCTGCCAGTTGGTCCAGATCAACGTCATCGCGATCCTTGGCCAGTTCAACGACCGGATGACCCATTACGCGAACCTGCGACCATGCTGAGAATTGAGAATTACCGTGCTCACCAAGGTTGTAGCCGGATACCGAGCGCGGATCGACATCAAACTTCTGGCCGACAACCTTCTTCATCCGTGAGGTGTCAAGCAGCGTCCCAGTACCGATAACCTGCGTCTTTGGCAGCCCAGTGTACTTTTGGAACAGCGCTGCGATTACATCACAAGGATTGCTGATTGAGACCAGCACGCCATGGAACCCGACTTCTTTTAATTTGGTGCCGACTTCTTTGGCTGCCTTGCTGGTAACCTTCAATTCAACAAAACGATCATGTTTGGCATCATCATTTTGCACGCCAATGCTGCCAACTGCGATCACGACGACATCGGCATCAGCCAGCGCTGCATAGTCATTGCGCACGACCGTAGTATGAGTTGGCAGATTAGCCGCCGCATCCTCAAAATCAGTCGCATCGGAATTCAGCTTCAATTCGTTGGTATCGATCAATACCAGCGTATCCGCCGTTCCTGCCACCAGCATATTGTTAGCCAGTGTAGAGCCAACATTTCCTGAACCAATAACCCCAACTTTTCGCGTCATAATCCGCACGACCTTTCTCATCTTTTTTTAATCTTTTAATTTATGACTAAGAATTTAACATTTTTAGATTCAAAGTCAACTCATTTCCCAAAAAACTAAATTAAAATAAGAATTCAAGCATTATATTGGTCATTAGGTTCCCTTTTTCGTTAATAAAAACAAGAGGCAGGGAATTAACTCAACCTCTCAACTACTTTACAGATAGTAATGCCTCAGCGCAGCGGCTGGCTGGCAGTTCAAAGATAAACGCCGAAAATCGGTCGCAAGCTGATTTTCGGCGTTTTTTTCTCTTATGATCTTTATTTTTTCAGACTCAGTTTTTCTACGTTAAGCACTTTATCCAGCCAGCCTTGATAAAAACTTTGCTCGTGGCTGACCAGGATCAGGTTCCCGGGATATTCCTGCAGGGCTTTTTTGAGTCCTTCCTTGGTTTCATCATCCAAGTGATTGGTTGGCTCATCCATGATTAAAAAGTTTGATGGCGTCAGTTCCAAAATGGCCAGCTTAACCTTGGTCTGTTCACCACCAGACAACAACAACAGCGGCTTTTGCGTATTAGCAGCATTGATTCCTGCTTTGGCCAACTTTTGTCGAATCGTTTTTGGCTGCATGGTTGGAAAAAGATTTTGAATCGTCTCCAGTGGCGTCAGATTAGGTTCATCCCACACCAGATCCTGATCAAAGTAGTTAATCCGTGCTGAAGGCGAAAAAGCGGCCGTCCCATGCAGTGCTGGGATCTTGCCCAGAATCGACTTGATCAAAGTTGACTTGCCGACCCCGTTAAAACCGGTAAACAGCAGCTTTTCACCCATCGTCATCGAAAACGTCACGGGCGCGAGCAGCGGATGACCATAGCCGACTGACAGCTGATTGACCTTTAAGGCATTGGCAGAACCGGTATTTTCATAAGGAAAGTGAAACGTCGCCTTTAGATTATCAGTTGGCGGATCAATCCGCTTCATCCGGGCCAGCATCTTTTCACGGGATTTGGCCATGGTTGATTTGGAACCCGCCTTGTTTTTGCGAATAAACCGTTCTGCCTTTTCAATGACTTCCTGCTGCTTTTCGTATTCGCGCTCCTGGGTCTCCTTGCGCTCAGCCTTTTGCCGCATTGCCTGCTTAAAACTGCCACGGTACTTGGTGATCTTGCCAAATGCCACGTCACAGATCGTGTTGGTCACGCGTTCCAAAAAATCGTAGTCATGTGAAATAATCATGGCTGCGCCGTCAAAATCATTCAGATATTCAATCAGCCATTCGATGTGCGCGGTGTCCAGATAGTTGGTTGGTTCGTCAAGCAGGATCACGTCTGGATTTTCCAGCAGCATTTTGGCCAAAATAATTTTTGAGCGCTGGCCGCCACTCATTTCGGAAACGACATGGTCCTTACCAATGTCATTTAGCCCCAGCCCATTCATAACGCGCTCAATTTTGGTTTCGACCTCGTAAAAGTCAGCCGCGTCCAAACGTTCCTGCAACCGGCCAGCTCGTTCCAAAAGGCGATCATCCATTTCCGTGGCATATCTTGCATAAAGCTCATTCATCTGTTCATTGATGTCATAAAGTTCCTGGAAAGCCGTATGCAGAAACTGAATCAGCGTCATCCCCTGCGGAATATCAACATATTGATCCAAATAGCCGATCTTGGTGTTTTTTTGCCACTTGATATCGCCCGCGACCGGCAGCTCCTTGCCAATCAGGATTTTAATCAAAGTTGACTTGCCGGCCCCATTTTGACCAACGATCCCCATATGCTCATGTTTTTCCAATTGAAAGCTGGCATCTTCATAAAGCTTCTTGTCGGCAAAGCTCATCGTCAGGTTTCTAACATCCAAAACCGCCATTTTCTCTCTCCTCATCTAATTTCAAAAATAAACAACGTGCTTTTCATGTTAGCACAGACCTTGCTTGCCGTTCAATTGGCAGCGGTAGGCTTCTGAGACATTGAAAATATTTATCAGTGCTAAGATAGAGTTGTTGTATTGTTAAAGAATCTAAAAAGAAGGCATTTCATGGAAATTTTGACAATCTTAGGCAGTCCCCACGATCCTGCCGTTTCAACGATCTTAGCACATCAATTGATCAAAGGAGCCCAGGCAGCAGCCAACCACGTTACGATTTTTGACGCCGGCCATCATCCCTTGGCTCCCGTTAAAATGGATGCCGACAATCACTTATTGCCGGGTGATGCCGTAACTGAACGACTGCTTGATCAAATGGTAGCCGCTGATCTGATCGTTTTTGCCACGCCAATGTTTTATTATGGCATGTCCTCACAGATGAAGGCCGTCATTGATCATATGGGCGAGCGTGATGAGCAGCTGCATGATGACAAACAGGCCATTTTGGTTGCCAGCGCGCCGCATAATGATTTTGACCCGCTAAAGTCTGAATTCAAGGCGATTTTTGATCACCTGGGCTGGAAGTTTGCTGGACAGGTCTTAGCTGGCAAGGAAACCACACCACATCATCTAAGATTTTATCCCGACCTGGCCTACGAGTTGGGCAAAAGTCTTAACTAAATCGCAAGTAGGCCTGCAGCAGTTATGTCAGTCATTCCAGCCGTTAAGTCAATTGATAACGGTCTTTTGTCTCTGCCAGGTTCAAAATGACTTCATATTTTTTTCAAATAGTCTTCACTGTCCCATCATTTTGTCTTGTTAAATTAAAAACCGTGCGGAATTTCGCACAACTGAGCAAAAAACAAAAACATGGAGTGATTACTATCAAGAAAAAAGCAGCTAAGGCCTTAATTGCTGCCGTGGGTGCTGCCGGAGCCATGACCGCCGCGCAGACGACTGCCCATGCTGATACTACGGTTACCGTAGCTTCGGGCGACACGATCTGGGCCTATGCACAGCAATACAAGACCACGGTTTCTTCAATCGTTTCGGCAAACTCACTTTCCAATCCGGATCTGATCTTCCCTGGTCAGCGGATTACGATTCCAGAAACGACCATCAATCGACAAAAGAACAGCCAGCGTCAGACGACTAAGACTGCGACGGCCAGTTCCACGGCTGGTTCCGTCAGCGCCAGCGTTTTTGCTGATTCAAGCACCAGCTCAAGTTCAGCGGCAATTGTTTCCAGTGCTTTAGATACTGCCAGTCAAGCCGTTGCCTCAACGACGGCTTCGAGTGATGCTGCAACTGATACCCAAACGACCAATACAGTATCAGCTCAGTCTGCTGATTCAGAATCCGTTCAATCGGCTTCGTCTGCTAATGAGAATACTGCTGCCGCGACCGGCTCAACTGAAGCAACGACTTCCGCAACAACTACTGCAACGCCGGCAGCCGCAACAACCGAATCAGCAGCCAGCACGGCATCTTCAGCCACCTATGAGTCCAACTCAGCCGCTGCCAATGCCGCAATGGCCAACTACACGATTACCTATGGCTTAACGGATGCCGCCAGTGCCAGCGCAAGCACCACTTCAACGGCATCAACCAGCCACGTGGCAGCTGGTCAGGGACTGGCAACCGCGCAGTCAATGATTGGCGTTCCTTACGTCTGGGGCGGCAATACGCCAAGCGGTTTTGACTGTTCCGGACTGGTTCAGTACTCCTATGGTCTGTCCAGCAGCTATCGCACGACGACCCAACAGGCAACGCTGGGAACTCACTACTATGATGTTGAAAACGCACCCGCGGGAGCCCTCTACTTCTGGGGAACCGATTCAGCACCATACCACGTTGCAATCGCAGAAGGAAACGGCAACTACATTCAAGCGCCAACTCCTGGTCAAAACGTGCAAGAAGGCAATATTCAATATTACCGTCCTAACTACTACATCGTTATGCAGTAGCTTTAAAACTTATCAACATTCTTATCAACTTAACGCTTAAGACAGGCTCTTAAGCAAAAGGCGCTCGATCGCATCATCCGCGAACGGGCGTCTTTTAGTTTTCTTCTAGAATTGCTTGGGCCGCGTGCCAGGCCAGGGCCGCACATTTGATTCGAGCCGGAAACTGCGCCACGCTGCCCAAAATCGCGGCATCCTGGAGCTGCTCTTGCGCCTGAGCATTGATTTTTTGACCGATAATCAGATTCGAAAAAGCCTGAATCAGCTGTTGGGCGTCTGACACCGATTTGCCAATCAAAACATCGCCCATCATACTGGCTGAGGCTTGCGAAATCGTACACCCGCTGCCGGTAAACTTAAGGTCGCTGATCTTGTCGTCATCGATTCTGACTGTCAGATTGATGGTATCGCCGCAGGTTGGATTATGCAGCGTGGTCTGTGCGGTTGCGTCCGGTAGTTTTCCTTGGTGATGCGGGTGGCTGGCATGTGCTAAAACCAACGTGCGATATAAATAATTAAGCTTGCTCAAACCCATTTTCAAAAAACTCCTTTGTAGCCTTAATCGCATCAATCAAGCGGTCAACGTCTTTTTGATCATTATACAGGTAAAAACTGGCCCGCAGAGTCGCATTGACCCCCAGATAATCCATCAAAGGCTGCGCACAGTGATGACCGGCACGAATGGCTACCCCTTCCAGATCAAGAGCCGTCGCCGCGTCATGAGGGTGAATGCCAGCTAGATTAAACGCCAAGACGCCAGTATGCCGATCTTGTGGGCCATAAAGCGTCAAGCCATCAATTGCCAACAGTTTAGGAATCGCGTAAGCAGCCAGTTCTTGTTCATGTTCCGCAATCGCTTGCATGCCAAACTGACTTAAATAATCAATCGCCGCGCCTAAGGCAATTGCACCGCTGATGTTGGGCGTACCGGCCTCAAAGCGCCAGGGAATCGGTTTAAAAGTGGCCGTCTGCTGAGTAACCTGATCAATCATCTCGCCGCCAAACTGACTGGGGCAGAGCCGATTCAGCCAGGCCATTTTTCCATATAGGACGCCGATTCCGGTTGGCGCCATCATCTTATGACCAGAAAAAGCATAAAAATCCGCGTCCAGTGCTTGTACGTCAACCGGCAGATGCGGCGCGGCCTGGGCTCCGTCAACGACCAGGCAGGCCCCGACTTGATGCGCCATGGCACCGATTTTTAAAATAGGATTTACTACGCCCAAAACGTTTGAAACATGGGCTATGGCTACTACTTTGGTTCGTGAATCGATTTTGCGCGCAGCATCGTTAAGGTCCAGCTCTTGACGATCATTTAAGTCGATCAGCCTCAGCTCAGCCCCGGTTCGCTTAGCCAGCTGCTGCCAGGGAACCAGATTGCTGTGATGCTCCATTATCGTCACTACGATCGCGTCATTTGGCTTAATCAGCTCACTCAGTCCCTGCGCGATCCAATTAATACTTTCCGTTGTTGAACGCGTAAAGACGATTTCTTCAACTTGCTTGGCATTGATAAAGGCGGCGGTTTTTTGCCGAGCCGTCTCATAGGCTGCAGTTGCCCGCTGCGCCAGCGTATGCGTGCCCCGATGAACGTTGGCATGATCATGCTGGTAGTAGTGCTCAATCGCCTTTAAAACCGGTGTCGGCATCTGAGCCGTCGCCGCGCTGTCCAGATAGGTCAATGGCTCATCGTTAACTCGCTGCTTAAGAATGGGAAAATCTTGTTTAATACTTTCAATATCCACTTAGCTCGCCTTCTTCTAAGAAAAAACTCATAAAAATCTAACTTTTAGTTGACAAAAGATCGTGACACTGATTATACTTTAAAACAATCAAACACGCGAAAGGAGATAAGCAAATGAGTTACAACCGCATCCAACTTAATATTCGTTGGCAAAGCCGGTAGCTCAGATCGCACGGAATGCGGTCTGGGAAGTCAGATCCATTCTGTGCCGGCTTATTTCATAATGCAAGCCTGCATGGAACCACATGCGGGCTTTTTAATTTCCCAAGAGGAGGCCTGCAGACTGGCTTCCTCTTTTTATTTTATCAAGCAGCAATTATTCAAAAGGTTTCGGAAAGGTGGCAAAAAGCCATGAAAAGAATGTATACCGTAATCGCCATTTTACTTGCCTTTCTTGGGGTCGCCTACTTCAAGGAAAATGGCGGCATCGTCAAACAGGCCAAGCCCAAAGTCGGGGTCTTAACCTTGATGCATCATCCCGCATTGGATCAGATCTACAAAGGCTTTGTCCATGGTCTGGCCGAAGAAGGCTATCACAATGGCAAAAATATTACGATCGACTATCAAAATGCCAATGGTGATCAAAGCAACTTAAAAACCATGGCCAACAAGCTGGTCAATGAAAACTCAACTGTCCTTTTTGGGATTACCACGCCAGCTTCCCAAGCACTGGCCAACTCAACCAAAAAGATTCCAATCGTCTTAGGTGCCGTAACCAATCCACAAGGAGCCGGTCTCGTTAAGAACAACAAGCGTCCTGGCGGCAATATCACCGGGATTTCCGATCAGGCACCGGTCAAGGAACAACTGCAGCTGGTCCACAAATTTATGCCGCACGCCAAGACGTTAGGGATCATCTACACTTCCAGCGACAGTTCCGCCGTCACTGAATATAAGGAATTCATGAAATATGCCAAGCAGATGCATTTAAATCTGAAGGCTTACTCGATTTCCAACAGCAATGACTTAAATCAAGTCTCACAACAAATGCTGAGCGAAGTTGACGCTGTAATCGTACCAACTGACAACACGATTGCCGGCGCGATGCAGACACTGGTCAAAAATGCCAATGCCGTCAACAAGCCCGTTTTCCCAGCTGTCGACACGATGGTTAAGCAAGGCGGGGTCGCTACCTACAGCATCAATCAATACAAGCTGGGCGTTGAAGGCGGTAAGTTGACGGCCGATATTCTAAAGGGCAAGAAGAAGCCATCCACGACTGCCATTAAGTACATCCGTCATGGCGAGCCGGTCTTGAATCTAAAGCAGGCACGCAAATTGGGCTTGCACGTTCCAGCCAGTTTCCAGCGTGAAGCCGAAAAATATGGGGAGGTAATCAAATGAATCTGATCGTATCCGCAATTGGCCAGGGTCTGTTATGGGCACTGCTTGGGTTGGGTCTTTACCTGACCTTCCGTATCTTGAATCTCGCCGATATGACGGTTGAAGGCACGTTTCCATTAGGGGCTGCCGTAGCCGTTACCGCAATCACGCATGGTTTTTCACCATTGGCCGCAACCCTTTTGGCATTTGGCGCCGGTATGCTGGCTGGGCTGGTAACCGGGCTGCTGTACACTAAAGGAAAGATTCCATTCCTGCTGGCTGGGATTCTGACGATGACGGCCACCTATTCTGTTAACCTGCGCATTATGGGTAAGTCGAACATCTCACTGCTGGGCCAAAAGACGCTTTTTTCTGGATCGTTTATGACCTCGCTGCCGCAGTATTTTGACAGCGTCGTCTTGGGCATGGTCGTAATCGTCATTATCACGCTCCTGCTGATCTTTTTCTTGGACACCGACTATGGCCAGTCATTTATTGCAACCGGCGACAATCCCGTAATGGCTAAATCACTGGGGATCCATACCGATGCCACGATCAACGTTGGTCTTATGATTTCTAATGGACTGGTTGGACTTTGCGGCGCGCTGGTTGCTCAAAGCAATGGCTATGCCGATGTCAACATGGGGATTGGAACCATCGTAATCGCCCTGGCTTCAATCATCATCGGCGAAGTTGCCTTTGGTGAGTTGACACTGTCGCAGCGACTGGTTGCCGTAACCTTGGGAAGCATCATCTACCGCTTGATTCTGCTGGCAGTCTTGCAGCTGGGATTCAGTGCCAACGATCTCAACCTGATCTCTTCAATCGTCTTGGCATTGTGCATGATGCTGCCACAGCTGGACAAGCTATTCCACATTCGTAAGCCGTTCTTTAAGGGGGTCCAAACCAATGACTGAACCAATGCTTGAGCTAAAAAACGTCAAAACAATCGTCAATCCAGGAACTGCCAACGAAACCACGATTTTAAAGGGCATCAATCTAACCATCAACGACGGCGACTTCATTACCATCGTTGGGACGAACGGTGCTGGTAAATCAACCCTTTTCAATGTTATCGGCGGCAATCTTAAAGCCGACACCGGGCAGATTTTTCATGCCGGCGCTGATATTACCAAAACAACCGAAGAACAGCGCACTACTTTTTTAGCCCGCGTTTTTCAAGATCCTAAGCTAGGAACGGCACCCCGGATGACGGTTGCTGAAAATATGCTGCTGGCTTCCAAGCGCGGCGAAAAACGTCACCTTATGCCGCGCCGCTTGAAGCAGCGAATGGCAGAATTTACCAAGCTGGCCGCGCAAATGAACAATGGCTTGGAAAATCGTATGACTACGCCAACCGGAGCACTTTCCGGCGGGCAAAGGCAGGCCCTGAGCTTTTTGATGGCTACGCTCAAGCGACCAGACATTCTGCTGCTTGATGAGCATACTGCCGCCTTGGATCCACACACGGCACGCAACCTGCTGCACGCTACCAATCAGCGCATCACTGAAGATCATCTGACGGCATTGATGATTACTCATCATATGGAAGATGCGCTCAAATACGGCAACCGGCTGATCGTTTTAAAAGATGGCCAGATCAAAGCCGATTATAACGCAGCTGAAAAAGCCAAATTAACGGTTGACGATCTGTATGCCTACTTTGAGATGTAAAACAACAACATTCAAAAAGACATTCCGTACCACTACGGAATGTCTTTTTAGTCAGCATCATTAAAAATCCACCTCATCAGGTTTGGCACATTGCCCACCAAGATTTGGCAACGCCTGAATCATCTGCATTTCAGACTCTGAAAGCGCAAAGTCAAAGATTTCCATATTTTGTGCCGAGCGTTCACGATGAACCGACTTTGGTAGTGGCAAAACGCCTTGCTGTAATTCCCAGCGCAACGCAACCTGAGCCGTTGACTTGCCATGAGCTTTGGCAATTTCTTTCATCGTATCGTTAACTAAGACTTTAGCTCCCTGACCGCCTAATGGACCCCAGCCTTCAACCAGAATATCCTGTTCCTGCAGCCACTGAACTGCTTCTGTCTGCGGCCAGCCGGGATGAACCTCAATCTGGTCGACCATTGGCTTGATTTTAGCTGTTTTCATCAAAGCCTTAATGTGATGTGGCAAAAAATTCGAAACACCAATTGCCCGAATTCTGCCTTCATTGTAAAGATCTTCCATCGCCCGCCAGGTTTCAGCATTCAGCTTTTCGGCATCCTGACCAAACTGTTTTTCGTTGGCTGGCCAATGAATCAAATAAAGATCCAGATAATCAAGTTTTAACCGATCCAGGGTGGCTTGAAAGGCGGCTTTCGTTTTTTCATAGCCACGCTCGGTATTCCAAAGCTTGCTGGTAACGAAAAGCTCTTCCCGTGCAACGCCTGAAGCAGCAATTCCTTGGCCTACGCCAACTTCATTTTCATAGACCGCGGCCGTATCAATGTGCCGATAGCCCAATTCAATTGCATCCATAACTGACTGTTTGGCTACTGATTCCGGCGTTCTAAACGTACCATAACCGACACATGGGATTTCAACGCCATTGTTTAAGCGCCGCATCGAAGTAACGCTTGTGAAATGATTGTCCATTATGATCCTTCTTTCTTTTGCATCTAATAATTTGTAAGCATATTATAAAATCAGAACTAGGCAATACACAATAACGCACCTTTTTGTGACCGTCAACAGGAGATTTTGAATGACTGATACAATCAGAGAATATACCCTTAAAAAATTGCGCCAAAAGGATTTTGACTGTGCCAAAGAATACACTTTGGCCATGTTTTCCGGCAAATACAAGCTGTTGATCATCTGCAGTCTTTATCATAATGGCGCAATGCGTTTTAATGAGCTGCAGCGGCTTTCTGAACACGCTACGCACAAGATGATGACGCAACAGCTAAAAGAGATGATCAAGGATGGGCTGATCTCACGTCATGAACAGCTGATCAGCCATCGCAAAGCAGTCTTTTACCAGCTTACGAATACTGGCGAAAGCTTGATGCCAATTATCGATGCCATGTGCCAATGGGGTGAAAAGCGCCTGCAGGATCTAAAATTAGATATTGAATTTTGCTCAGACTAATCCAACAGCCGCTGCTCAATATTGAGCAGCGGCTGTTTTAAACTACTAAAGCATTGATTCTTACTGTTTTTTGAAATGCGGTCGATTCTTTTGCCACATCAAAACAGCCAGCAGCAACGTCAAAACATCAGACGCGGCCTGAGCTGAAACGATTCCCCAATAACCAAACAGATGATGCAGAACTACGATGCAGACTAAAAAAATCAAGCCTTGCCGTGATACTGACAGCCAAAATGCCGGGACTGCCTTACCCATTGACTGAAACATCGTCGTAAATACCAAAATACAGCCGCCCAGCGTCGTCGAACTGGCCAGCCAGCGAATCATGGTCGTACCTTCACTGATCACGGTTTGATCCTGCATAAACAAACGAATGATCAGAGGAGCTGCCAACATCATCAAAAGTGTTGCCACGACCCCAAAAACAACGACGACCAAAATATCAAAACGCACGGTTTCATTAAACCGCTTTTGATTTTTGGCACCGTAAGCATAGCCAATCAGCGGCTGGGCCCCAAACGCAAAGCCGACCATCACCATAAAGATAATAGTATTGATCTTGTTGGCAATTCCCATCGCCGCCACACTGGTTGAGCCATACGCAATCAGATAGCGATTCGTCAGTGCCATTGAGAACATAACCATGATATTGGTGATCGAGGCCGGAATCCCAATTGAGTAGATTTCTTTTTGCAGCGTTGGACTTAATCTGGTTTCATGAATCGAGGTCGTCAGTTTTTGGCTTTTGGTATTCAAATAATAAATCATCAAGACATCGCCAATGATATTGCTGACGACAGTGGCCAATGCCGAACCCGCAGCCCCTAGTCCACAAGGGAAGATAAAGATCGGATTCAAAATGATGTTAAAAATCGTTCCCACCATGCTGGCCGTCATAGACTGAACGGCCAATCCCTCAGTTCTTAAAATATTGGTTGGTGTCAGGCCAAAAACAATAAACGGCGCGCCAAACGCAATCACCAGGTAGTATTCACGCACGTACTGCCAAGTTGCCGTGGTCGCCCCCAATAGATGAAGAATCGGCGTCTGAAAGGCCACCATGATGATCGTCATCAAGATTCCTACAATAATCGATACGTAAAAACAATAACCTGAAGCCAGGCGTGCCTCATGATCGCGCTTTTCACCAAACAGCCGCGAAATCAATGAGCTGCCCCCCAAGCCAAAGATATCGCCAATTGCAATCAGCAGACTGAAAACTGGTGCGCCTTGCGATACGCCCGCTACCAGATCAGGATTTTGGGTCTTAGAAACAAAGAACGTATCTACCAGGTTATAGATAATAATAACGGCTGAGCTTAAAACCACTGGCATTGCCAGCGTAAAATAAGCCTTTTTAATGGAAGAACGCTCGAAAAGCTGATCCATTTTTCTACTCCCTTCATTAATTAAACAATCTTGATTATTTTAGACGATCACCTCTTGATCAACAATCATTCAATTATTGGTCTATTCCATATTTTAGTTTCAAATCATAAGAATGAAACGTTTTCATCGTTTTTCAATTTTGTCTGGTCTAATAAATTTGTTTAATTTTTCGGAATCAAACTCAGGCTATTGTTTTTGAAAAAGAATTGGTCTAAATTAATTGCCATTAAGAAAATGATTAGAGTTTTGAGAATTGGAGATGGCAATAATGAGTACAGCAAACACTTTATTCGTAATGATTGCCAGTATTCTAGTGTTCTTAATGACACCAGGACTGGCGTTTTTCTATGGCGGCTTGGTAAGTCGGCGTAACATCGTCAACACGTTTATGTCGGTCTTTTTCGTCTGTGGTCTATCCGTTCTGCTTTGGGTAGCAGTTGGCTGGTCACTTTCATTCAGCGGTAACGGCGCCATTGTCGGCAACCTGCACCAATTGATGATGCACGGCACCAACCTAAAGCAGCTGACGACTGGCAAGATTCCGGTCGGCATCTTCTCAATCTTTGAAATGATGTTTGCATTGATCACACCGGCTTTGTTTGTGGGCGCGATCGTTGGCCGGGTGCGCTTTAAGTTTTTAACCTTCTTTATCATCTGCTGGTCGATTCTGATCTACTACCCATTGGTACACCTGGTCTGGGGCGGCGGTCTGCTGTCCAAGCTGGGCACGCTTGACTTTGCTGGTGGGACTGTCGTTCATATCAACGCTGGCGTCACAGCCCTGGTACTTTCTGCTATGATTGGGCCACGTCTGCACACCAAAGATTCGGATGGTCCTGCTGATCGATCCTGGGTTCTGTTGGGTACGACCCTGCTTTGGATTGGCTGGGATGGTTTCAACGCGGGTTCTGCGCTGGCCGTCAACAGCATTGCCATGCAGGCTTTCTTAACGACGACGGTCGCTGCCGCCGCGGCCATGGCTACTTGGCAATTACTGGAAATCTATACTGAAGGACACACGACTTTGGTTGGTACCTGTACCGGCGTCTTGTGTGGGCTCGTTGGCATCACGCCAGCCTGTGGCTACGTTACCTTGACCGGAGCTTTGATTATTGGGATCGGTTCGAGCTTGATCAGCGGCTGGTTCATCACCAAGATCAAGCCGCGGCTAAAAGTCGATGACACGCTGGATGCCTTTGGCTGTCACGGAGTCAGCGGTATCTGGGGAAGCATCGCAACTGGCCTTTTTGCTACTCACACGGTCAACCCTGCCGTTACTCACGATGGTCTGCTGATGGGTGGTGGCTTCACGCAGTTTGGCATTCAAACACTGGCAACCCTGGTTACGATTATCGCTACTGCTGTTATGGTCTGGGCTATCGTTAAGGTCTTGGGTCGCTTTATGACGATTCGGGTTTCTGCTCGCGAAGAAGGACGCGGCTTAGACATCAGCGAACACCATGAACTGATCGGCTCATTGGCGAATCCTCAGCTCTAACCACTTATCTGAATAATTAAATCTGCTGCACTCGATAATATAAATATAAAAAGGGCAATCCCGCGTTGGCGAGATTGTCCTTTTACGTTATGCGTTAACTGAAAATTCAATGCTAGTGTTCTTGAACTTCTTCAGGGTGTGCCTTTTCGTAGCGATGTTCATTCCAGAAGTAGATCGTGATGATCGCAAAGCAGATGGCTGGCACGATGAAGGAGAACTGCATGGAGCCGGAAAGGTCGGATACCCGTCCTTGAATGGCTGGCACGA
>OODN01000486.1_pt1 | contig 23228 bp, 19 predicted proteins | sample 1671651 | NCBI WGS metagenome assembly OODN01 (sample SAMN06348178, study PRJEB24527) | human gut metagenome | biome: human gut; feature: ankylosing spondylitis patient; material: feces | host: Homo sapiens | place: China | collected 2015-10 | reverse complement strand
CGAGATCTACACTCTTTCCCTACACGACGCTCTTCCGATCTGACGGATATCGTTGGAGAATTTCGTTGCGCTTGCCGCAATGCCTGCCAGAACGTTTAATACTCTCGTATCGACTTTTCTGGAATACGTCTGTCCGGAAACAGGATAGCAGTTCTTGAAGCCCATTTTCTCAGCGATCATCGGATCGATCTTGTCGATGGTCTCCTGATCTCCTTCGAACAGCTCTAAAAAGCTTGCCTGTGTGCCTGTTGTTCCTTTGGAGCCGAGCAGCTTTAAGGTGCTCTGTACATACTCGAGATCTTCAAGGTCCATTAAGAACTCCTGCATCCACAGGGTTGCACGTTTTCCGACGGTGGTCGGCTGTGCCGGCTGGAAGTGGGTGAAGGCAAGGGTCGGCTGGTCTTTGTAGGTATCCGCAAATTTTGCCAGCTCAGCGATAACGTTCACCAGTTTTTTCTTCACCAGCTTTAAGGCTTCGTTCATGACAATGATATCGGTATTGTCGCCTACGTAGCAGCTGGTTGCTCCCAGATGGATGATTCCTTTTGCTTTCGGACACTGTACGCCGTAGGCATACACATGGGACATTACGTCATGACGGCAGACTTTCTCTCTTTCTTTTGCCACATCGTAGTTGATGTTCTCGGCATTTGCTTTCAGTTCTTCGATCTGCTCATCTGTAATAGAAAGTCCCAGTTCTTTTTCTGTCTCAGCCAGCGCAATCCATAACTTTCTCCAGGTACGGAATTTCATATCCGGGGAGAAGATGTACTGCATCTCCTTGCTTGCATAACGTTCGGAAAGAGGGCTTACATATCTGTCAGTTCCGCTCATAGACACGATTCTCCTTTTCTTGTCAAAATGTGTATTCGGTTTCTCTTTTATCCCCGCTCTTTTTCATTCCCAAAAACAGAATGGGACGTATAAAGAGCGTGTTTGAAATACGTTTCAACCACGCTCTAGTATAACGCATGTTGTTTTTTTAGGCAAGTGCAACGTCGTTACTTCTCACGAAATTTTCCCAAAAAGCCCTGCATTCTGGCATTTTCGGAATCGAAGACTTCGTCCGGCGTTCCTTCCACGGCGATCACGCCCTGTTCCATAAAGATGACGCGGTTGGAAATCTCCCGGGCAAAATTCATCTCGTGGGTAACGATCACCATGGTCATATTCATCTCCGCAAGAGATTTGATGACCTTCAGCACCTCGCCTGTCAGCTCCGGGTCGAGCGCCGAAGTCGGCTCATCAAAAAAGAGCACCTTCGGATTCAGCATCAGCGCGCGCGCAATCGCAACCCTCTGACACTGACCGCCGGAAAGCTGACACGGATACGCCTTTTCTTTTCCTGTGAGCCCCATTTTCTGCAGCAGCTCTTCTGCCTGTGCTTCCACCTCCGCACGGTTGCGTTTCTGCACATGAATCGGCGCATCGCAGAGGTTTTTCATCACATCATAATGTGGAAACAGGTGGAAGCTCTGGAATACCATTCCAAAGTTTTCCTGAATTTTCCGCAGCACGGCCGGCTTTGCATAAACAGATTTTCCATTTTGCATGGTGACTGCCTGCTCGCCAAGATACGTCAGGTCACCGCCATCCATCGTCTCCAGCATCGCCGCACACCGCAGCAGCGTCGATTTTCCCGATCCCGACGGGCCGATGATCGAGAGCACCTCGCCCTCTTCTACTTTGAGGGAAATATCTTTTAACACTTCGAGATCCCCAAAGCTCTTTCTTACATGGTTCATTTCCAGATAAATCATATCGTTTTCCGCTCTCTTCTATAGTTAATGATAATAAGAAAATTTCTTTTCCAAAAGTTCCATCACCCACGCCACGACAAAGTTGAAGATGTAGTAGAAAATACCGGCGGCGACGAACGGAACCATCGTGGTCTTGGCCGCCGCGATCTGTTTTGCGATCGTGAACATTTCCACATAGGAAATGGAAAAGGCCAGCGACGTATCCTTGACCAGCGTAATCACCTCATTGGTGATCGCCGGCAGAATCCGTTTCACAACCTGCGGCAGAATAATGCGGACAAACGTCTGTCCCTTCGAATAACCAAGAAGCTTTGCTGCCTCGTACTGTCCACGATCCATCGAAACGATGCCGGAGCGGTAGATTTCTGCAAAATAGGCGCCGTAGTTTAAGGCAAATCCGGTGATAATCGCCGGAAAGCGCCATTTTCCGATGTTCATACCGAACAGATAGAACGGTCCGAAGTAAACCACCATGAGCTGCAGCATCAGAGGCGTGCCGCGCATCAGGGAGATATAGAGCCGGAAAATTCCGCTCACAATCCGGTTTTTCGACATACGCCCGAAGGCGATCAGCAGACCGAGCGGCAGGGAAAATACGAGCGTCAGGACAAATATCGAGATCGTTCCCGCCATTCCGGTACTAAGCTGTGATAGAATCATGGACAACTTCATGCTGCTTTACTCTCCTTTTTTCTCCAGACACACCATGTCTGCGATTCCGTATTTTTCTGCGAGCTTGTCGAATGTTCCGTCGGCCAGAACCTGCTGCAGGCCTTCGTTTACTTTATCGCAGAGCTCGGTATTTCCTTTTTTGAATCCGATCGCATATTTCTCAGAGTTCAGGTGCTCGTCGAGGATTTTGTATCCTTCTCCGCGGCTTTCCAGCTGATATTTGGCAACGCCGATATCCATGGCAACCGCATCGATGGAACCTGCCTGAAGCTCTACAAACGCATTGTTATAATCCGGGAACTGCTGCAGAGCGGCGAAAGTATCGGCGAGTTCTTTCTGACCGCCTTCTTCCTCACTCTGTAAAAGATCGAGTGCTGCGGATGCTGCCTGCACACCAACCGTCTTTCCTGCCAGATCGGACAGGCTGTTGATGCCGGAATTCTCAGATACGACCATCACCTGGCTGTTGTCCACGTACGGATCGGACCAGGTGTAATCGTCCTCTCTGCCGTTCATGGTAAAGCCGTTCCAGATGCAGTCAATCGCACCAGAATTCAGCTCGGTATCTTTCGCATCCCAGTTGATCGGGGTTTTTACCAGCTTCCAGCCGTAAATCTCGCAGACTGCCTCGGCGAGCTCCAGGTCAAATCCGGTGTAATCGCCGGTCTCATCGTCCATGTAGCCGTACGGCGGGTATTCTGCATCGAAGCCCACGGTAAAGGTTGTCGTTCCGTCTGCGGAAGAGGATGCTGCTCCTGCTGATGAGGCAGATGTTTTTGCTGTGTCTGCAAAGCCGCAGCCAGCCAGCAGGGCAGATACACAAAAGGCTGCTGTCAAAATGCTAACCATTTTCTTTTTCATAATAATCTTCTCCTTTTTTACGTGATCATGTTATCACTGTACTACGCTAAACTAATTGGTATCCTACCATACTCCGGCACCGCCTGTCAACCCGCACCGGTTAAATAATCCAGAAAACCTGTTCCAACACAAAAAAGTCTCCGAAACGGTCAGCAGATTCTGCTTTTTTCCGTCTTCGGAGACTTTGATTTTTCTATTTTGGATAACTATTTATAAACCCTTGTTACACGGCTGCTGATATCGCAGAGCATCTCGTAATCGAAACGTGCCGCCGGGTTGGCGATCTCTTCGATCGTGATGGTCTCATCCCCGTCGGTTCCGACAAGCGTTACAACGTCCTCCACCTGCACATCCGGGATGTCGGTCACGTCCACCATCATCTGATCCATACAGATTCTTCCGATGATCGGTGCTTTTTTCCCGTGGATCAGCACACAGCCCTGGTTCGAGAGAGCTCTCGGATAGCCGTCTGCATAGCCGGCTGAAACAGTTGCGATCCGTGTCATCGGTTTCTCGGTCACATACGTGGCACCGTAGCTGACGCCGATGCCCGGGCCGACTTCCTTCACATGGATGACATGGCTCTTCCAGGAAAGCGCCGGGATCAGATCGAGACGCTCTTTTTTTACCTTCTCGGATGGGTAAATGCCGTAGGTGATGATACCGGAACGCACCATCTCAAAGCGGTGATCGTCAAATTCCATGATTCCGGCGGAGTTGCAGATATGGCGAAGCGGAATCGTCACGCCGCGCTCTGCTAAAAGTGCCGTCATCTTATCATATTTTTCCATCTGCATCGAACAGTACGTCTTGTCTTCCTGATCGGCGCAGGAGAAATGCGTAAACATACCTTCCAGCTCGATGTGCGGAAGATCCGCGATTTTTGCCGCCTCATCCGCATCGTGCTCTGTCACCTGGAAGCCGATCCGCGTCATGCCGGTATCGACCGCGAGGTGTGCTTTTGCTTTCCGGTTCTGGCGTGCTGCCTCTTTTTCGAGGGCAAGTGCCTGTGCGTAGCTGTCGATCGTCTGAGTGATGTCGTATTCCACAAGGTCGCCGTACTGGGACGGGGACACGTAGCCGAGAATCAGGATCGGCGCGGAAATGCCGTTTTCTCTGAGCTCGACAGCCTCCTCGATGGTTGCGGTTGCAAAATAATCAACCTGGTTTTCCAGATAGGATGCTACCGGAACGGCACCGTGGCCGTAGGCGTTCGCTTTTACAACGCCAAGGAGTTTCACGCCCTCCGGTAGTCTTTTTTTCACTTCTCTGATGTTATGCCCGATCGCTTCGAGTGAAATCTCTGCATAACAGCGTAAGTATCTGTTCACTTTTTTCCTTCTTTCTTTCCGTACTTTTTCTGAGACGCCAAAACGTGCCTGAAAACTCTTTCGGATTATTTTCAGACACGCTCTCGTATCAGATTCCGGCTGTGCCGGTTTTTATTTGTCCGGTCTGCGGATGGCGGAATAGATATTTTTTACATTTTTCAGCACTACATGCGTTCTTGTCGCATCGACGCCCGGAAGGCTCATCACCTGGCGGTGGATTTCTTCGAGTTCGTCGGATGAGTGACAGGAAATGCGGATAATCAAATCAAAATCTCCGGTCTGATAATAGCAGGATACGATGTACTCCAGTTTCTGGATCGCATCTGCAAAACTGTCAAAGAACTTCGGATGCTCCAGGCTGACTTCCATCAGCGCGGTCATCTCATTTCCCGTTTTCTTTTCGTCTACAATAATGGTGTATTCTTTAATCACTCCGGTTTCTTCCATTTTACGGATTCTCTCGATGACTGCAGAAACCGATAAATGAATCTCTTTGCTGATATTGGAAGCCGTCTCGCGGGCATTTTTCTGCAATATCTTCAGAATCTTATAATCAATGGCATCCATGTATTTTTCCTCCCATAAGAATTGACAGGGCTCTTCTTTCCAGATTTTAGCATAAAATTTCCCTGTCACTACCTTTCTATTATATCAAATTTTTCAGATAAGTCCAGTTTTTCCCAAAATATTTTATAGAAAGATTAGAATGCTTCTTTAAATTGCACAGATGCTCCTTTTTTCCTATTCTCCGAAGGTTTCCGCGATATCCTGCATCAGAATGCCGATCCCGAGGTGCTGCGGGCACTGCTTTTCACAGCGATAACAGTTGATGCAGTCATCGGCACGTTTGTCCTGACGCTCATACTCTGCACGAACCGCTTCGACGCCTTCCGTCGCTGTCCGGTTGTAAAGCGCAAACAAACCCGGGATGTTGATTTTTACCATGCACGGCATACAGCTCTGACAACCGGTGCAGCAAACCAGAAGTTCTGTTCCATTTTCCTGCATAGGGAAATTCCCCCTTTTTTGCTTTTCCGTTTTTCTATTATAGTACATTTCCCGTTCTGGAACAAGGCTGATCTTTGCGGACATTTTCACGCCCCTTTCACCCTGAATTTTCTCCTTTTTCAGTGTTTTGAAAATTTTTTAATTTTTTTCAAAAAAGGGGTTGACTTTTTCTCAGCTTTCCTGTAGAATACGTTTTGTCAGTGAGGCACGGCAGTCAACAAGACAGAGAAAAAAATCAGTGCCCATCATCTGCGGGTGTAGTTCAATGGTAGAACACCAGCCTTCCAAGCTGGATACGTGGGTTCGATTCCCATCACCCGCTTCATCCAAAAAGATGTATATGCGCGAGTGGCTCAGGGGTGGAGTACAACCTTGCCAAGGTTGGGGTCGCGGGTTCGAATCCCGTCTCGCGCTCTTTTTATTACCGAAATTTCTTCACAGGAATTTCGGTTTTTTGTTTTATCAAAAACTTTTTTACCAAGGAAAGGAGTTCTTATGATTCAGGATATCGCTCCGCATAAATATTATGTAGATTACCACCCTTCCACACCGAACGATACCGATCTCGTTTTCATCTACGGTCATCACACAATTCTGTGCAATTTTGAAGATCCGCAGATCCGCTATCCTTCGATTGCAGAAATTGCACCTGTTTTCCCGGAAATCCGGGAAAAAGCAAAATTTCTGTTCCGTATCGACGAAACCAATTACTATGAACTGCGCCGCCCGCAGCTTTCGGAATTTGATATCTGGAAATATGAAAACACACTGATTCTGCGCCGCGCCGTTCCGGGATGGCTCGGATTCGCCGGCATCACCGGCTACCAGATCCATACCTGGTACACAGACCACACCTACTGCGGCCGCTGCGGAACCAAGATGCACGCGCCCGGAAATGAACGTGCGATGCAGTGCCCGTCCTGCGGCGCACTCTCCTATCCGGTGATCTGCCCAAGCGTCATTGTCGCCATCACTGATGGTGACCGCCTGCTGCTCACGAAGTACGCACCTTCCCACAGCAGCCACCGCCAGTACGCCCTCGTGGCCGGCTATACCGAGGTCGGTGAGACGCTGGAACAGACGGTGCACCGTGAAGTCATGGAAGAAGTCGGATTAAAGGTCAAAAATCTGAGATACTATAAGAGTCAGCCGTGGTCCTTCAGCGGCTCGCTGCTCGCCGGATTTTACTGCGATGTGGACGGCGATCCGTCCATTACCCTCGACCGCGAGGAACTCTCCGTTGCCGAATGGTTTGACCGCGATTCTCTTCCGGAGACGCCGAACCTCATCAGTCTGACCGGTGAAATGATCGAATGCTTCCGCCAGGGAAAAGAACCGAAATAAAAAATAAGAAATCATTTTGTGACTTAGTCACAGAACTTCCCGTTCTGCTGTGGTATTCTACAGTCACAACAGAAAAACACTTACCGGGAAATAAAAAATCCCGTTTTAAAAAAGGAGGACTTCTATTATGTCATTAATTCATGTTACATCCGAAAACTTTGAAAAAGCTCTGCAGGCAGCACCTGGCGTTGCCGTTGTTGATTTCTTTGCTACCTGGTGCGGACCGTGCAAAATGCTCGCCCCGGTCATCGAAGAGGCAGCTGAGGATATGCCGGAGATCCAGTTCTACAAAGTAGACGTTGACGAAGCACCGGAGCTGGCAAGATCCTTTAAAGTCATGAGCGTTCCGACCCTCGCTTTCTTCAAAAACGGCGAGCTCGTAAAGAAAAACGTCGGCGCCGTTTCCTATGAGGAGCTGGAAGAACTGATTAACTCTGTAAAATAAACAGCGTAATATTGGAAATGCAGAAAAACGTATCGGCACAAAAACCGATACGTTTTTTCTTGCATTTCTTTCTGTTCTTTTCTATCATGAAAGAAACGGCTGCTGCCGTAGTTTACAAAAGAACGTTCTTCTTCCGAAAGGAGTTTTATTTATGTCATCTTTTCTGGAATCCTGTTTTCAGGAGAATTATCCATTTTATTCAAAGCTTACCGCCGATGAACAGCAGACACTCGTGCTCTCTTCCGTCCTGACGACGTATCAGCGCGGCGATTTTCTCTACAGTTGCGACGATGACTGTCTCGGCGTTCTGCTTGTCCTCTCCGGCAAGCTCCGCATCTTTATCCAGTCCGGCGAGCAGCGGGAAATTACCCTGTTTACCACCGGTCCCGGCGAAGTCTGCACGCTGTCTGCCTCCTGTGCAATGCAGGAAATCAGCTTTGATATTCTGATTGAGGCCGAGGAGGAGACGAAAGTTCTCATCACTCCGGCCAGCACGTTCCGCAGACTGTTGAATCAGAATATTTACGTTGAAAACTACATTTACCGGGAAACAACGGAGCATTTTTCCGAAGTCATGTGGGCGATGGGCCAGCTCCTCTTTACGCGGCTTGACCAGCGCCTTGCCGGATATCTCGAGGATGAACGCATCCGCACCGGTTCCCCGGTGCTCTCCACCACGCACGAACAGATCGCGCGGAACCTCGGCAGTGCCAGAGAGGTCGTTTCCCGCACCTTAAAGTCGTTCGAGAAAGACGGCATCGTCGCACTCTCCCGCGGCACGGTCACGATTCTCGATGTCAAAAAGCTCCGCGGCATCTGCCGGATGCGCCGATAGTTCTTCTACGCGCGCAGACATTTTCCCACAGGCTCTGCCCTGCCGCTCGAGAAAATATTTTTCAAAAGCGTTCTAACGGCACTCCATCTTAATTTCAATCTCATTTCCTTCCACGGCCACCTTCGCATAACTTCCAGCGGCATCGCCGGATGAAGGTGTCCGATGTCGAGATCCATCACGATCGGCACGTTGCATTTTCCAAGCAGATCCGTCACGGCGCGGTACTGGTCGAGTTCCCCGAATTTCTGTCCGAACTGCAGCGGGCGGCCAATCAGAAAGCCTTTCACATATTGGAACCAGCCGGCGTGCTCCATCTGCCAGATTGCGCGGCGGATCGCAAAGACGTTCAGATCGCACGCTTCCAGAAACCAGACAAAACCGTCCTCTTTATATTTTTCCACAAAATCAACCGTTCCGTCGTACTTCGTTCCAAGAATGTTGACGAGACAGTCGAGACAGCCGCCGATGAGCCGTCCCTCAAATGCACTGTCCGCATCCGGGAAGCGGCGCAGAACGCGCGGTTCTGTAATCTGGTACGGCAGATACGGATTTTCCTCGCTTCTGCCCTTCGCATCGTCTCTTTCCCATCCCTCATAGCCGCGGACGGTACGCACTTCTCCCGTCAGTACGCCAAACGCATCCGCTACGGATTTATGCCACGGCTCCATGCCGAAATCACTCGCACACGGACCGTAAACAGCCGCCGTATCGCAGATGGTCGGCAGAAGATACGTAAAATGCGTATTGTCAGAATAGCCGAGATACCATTTCGCCGGTGCCTTTCTGATCTTTTCAAAATCCACGTAATCGAGATCCTCGCACATCAGCTCTCCGCCGCCGCAGGAAATCAGACAGTCATTCTTCTCACTGACATAATATTCCGTCAGCTCTTTTCCGCACTCCTCCGGTGCCGCGCTGATTCCGATGCCGTGCTCTGCATAGCAGTTTGGCCCAAGATCCAGCTGATATCCCATCTCTTTCCATTTTTTCTGTGCATTTGCAAACGCGGACTTGTATGGCTCTGTTGTGCATCCAAACGATGGTGCCACAAAGCCGATCGTTCCGCCCTTTTTCAGATTTTCCGGAAACCTCATGTCGCATCCTCCTTTATCCTAATTCTTCTGCCTCCAGATTCTTATACTGCGTCAGCGCATCCCCGAAGATCAGCTCTCCGTCGTTCTGCGCAAAGTACAGCTCCTCTTCTTTTTCCAGTTTTGCCTTTCCGTTCGTCCCCTCGGTAATCTCCGCGCAGAGACGGTCCACCTCCGTTTTCGGAACGAGAACGCGGATTTTCACCTGATCGGTGTACTCGGATTCCAGAATCGGAATCCCCCGCTGGCCGAGCAGATACTGGATTTTACCGATGCCGTTGTAATCCGTCTCAATCAACAGCCGCACGCCGCAGATCTCGTCAATCAGAACACTGTTTGCCAGCCCCTCCTGCACCGCCTGCGAGTACGCGCGCACCAGGCCGCCCGTTCCCAGCAGCGTACCGCCGAAATACCGCGTCACCACAACAAGCACATTGCGGAGGCCTGCTCCCTGTACCACATCGAGCATCGGCCGCCCTGCCGTGCCGGAAGGCTCCCCGTCGTCGCTGCAGCGCACCGTCTCCTGATTTTCTCCAATAATATACACAAAACAGTTATGCCGCGCATCCCAGTATTTTTTCCGCAGAGCTTCCAGGCAGGAAAGTGCCTCCTCCTCAGATTCCACCAGACGCACCGTCGCAATAAAACGTGATTTCTTCTCCACGATTTCCCCGGTTCCACCCCGGTAAACCGTCCGAAACTGATCGATCATATGTCCTTACTCCTTCATCCAAATATGTACCTATCTTACCATATCATTTCTGAAAAATCAGCATTCTTTTCAGAAATACTTTTATTCCAGCCCTTTGTTTGGTATAATAAAAATAAGTATACCCTGCTTTTTGCAGGGCAGGAACACCATTGATTACTGAACTGAATCAGTTTTGCAGAAACATGACATAAGGAGGATTTTCTATATGCACTTTGGAAAAAGTCATCTGGAAGACAAACGTGAAGATCTGCGGTCCCATTACGGAAAGATTGAAAAGACGGCCGGCGTGACGGCGCTGCGCATCGCGTTCTGTCTTCTTCTTGTCGTTCTCGTCTGCGGTACCGGGCTTGTGATCGGCGCTGTCCGCGGCGTGATTGACAGTGCCCCTGATATCTCGGAGGCAAATATCATGCCGCTCGGCAACGCGTCGTTTATCTACGATGCTGACGGCAACCAGGTACAGAAGCTGACCGGGGCTCAGGGAAACCGTGTCTCGATTTCGATTGAGGAGATTCCGCTCGATATGCAGCACGCGATCGTCGCGGTTGAGGATGCCCGTTTTTATGAGCACAACGGCATCGATCCGAGCGGTATCATCCGTGCTTTCGTTGTCGGCGTCAGCCACGGCTTTCATTTTACCGAGGGCGCCAGCACGATCACACAGCAGCTCTTAAAAAACAATGTTTTCACTGACTGGATGGAAGAGACGCGGATGCAGAGCTTCAAGCGGAAGATCCAGGAACAGTACCTGGCGCTGAAGCTGGAAAAAACACTGACCGCAGAGGGTGAAAACGCCAAAGACGTTATTCTGGAAAATTATCTGAATACGATCAACTTAGGTTCCGGCTGCTACGGTGTCCAGACGGCAGCGCAGACGTATTTCGGAAAGGATGCAAAAGATCTGACGCTCTCTGAATGCGCCGTTCTTGCCGCAATTCCAAAGGCGCCGACGGCATATAATCCGAAAAACCACCCGGAGAAAAACCAGCAGCGCCGCGACAAGATCCTGAACAACATGAAAGAGCAGGGCTACATCACCGAAGAAGAATACACCATTGCCATGAACGACAATGTTTACGACCGCATCGCCATGCACACGCAGTCCCAGGCGGAGAGCGCGCCGTACTCCTACTTTATCGATGAAGTCATCACCAACCTGATCAACGATCTGATGGTACAGAAAGGCTACACCGAAGTGCAGGCAAAGAACGTTGTCTACAGCGGCGGCCTCAAAATTTATACCACACAGGATTCCTACATGCAGTCAATCCTCGATACGGAATTCCAGAATCCGGAGAACTTCCCGGCGAACACGCAGATCGGTCTCGACTGGGCGCTCACCGTAGAGCAGGCAGACGGCGAGGTACAGAACTACAGCAAAGAGATGCTGCAGCTCTACTTCCGCAACAGCGATCCGAATTTCGATCTGCTCTTTGACTCCCAGGAGGAGGCACAGAGCTATATCGACCAGTACAAAGCCGCTATCATGCAGGAGGGCGATACGATTGTTGCCGAGCGCAGCAGCTTCACCCCGCAGCCGCAGGCGTGCATGACCGTTATGGACCAGCGCACCGGCTACGTGAAAGCGATCGTCGGCGGACGCGGCGAAAAAACAGCAAGTCTTACCTTCAACCGCGCAACCGATAATTATTCCCAGCCGGGTTCCACGTTCAAGATTCTTTCCGCGTACGGACCGGCACTCGACCTTGGAAAGATTACACTCGCTACGGTAATTAAGGATGAGCCGTTCAACTACAGCGACGGCACACCGCTGCAGAACTCGGATCTTACCTACCATGGTGATGTTACCGTCCGCCAGGCGATCATCAATTCCATCAATATCCCGGCCGTCAAAGTACTGACCGAGCTTACGCCGAAGGTCGGCTTTGATTATCTGAAGAAGCTTGGTTTTTCCAAACTCTCCGAGGAATACGATGTGATCCAGCCGCTGGCTCTCGGCGGTATCACCTACGGTGTCAGTGATCTCGAACTGACGGCAGCCTACGCGGCAATCGCAGACGGCGGCCAGTACCGCAAGCCGGTGTTCTACACAAAGGTTACCGACAGCAAGGGAAATGTTTTAATTGACAACACAGAAAACAAGGCAACGCAGGTCTTCAAGGCAAGCACTGCCTCCCTCCTCACCAATGCCATGGAGGATGTTCTGGAAAAAGGTACCGGTGTTGCCGCCCGCCTCGACAATATGCACGCAGCTGGAAAAACCGGTACCCTCGACAATATGCACGCAGCTGGAAAAACCGGTACGACGAACGAGGCCAAGGATCTCGTCTTTGCAGGCTTTACACCATATTATACCGCTGCCATCTGGGCAACGTATGATACACACGCGGAGTTTCCGGAGAGCGACCGTGAATTCCACAAACGTCTCTGGGCAAAGGTCATGAATGAAATCCACGAAGGCCTTGCCGATATGGATTTCGAAACTTCCGCAACAGTACAGGAGGCAACGATCTGTACGAAGACCGGCCTGCTCGCCCGCTCAAGCTGCCCGTCCATCACCGAATACTTTGCGGTATCCGATCTGCCGACCGAGCGTTGCAAGGGCCACTACACCGCGCCGGCCTCAACACCGACGCCGACCAGAACCCCTTCTGCAGCATCAACTCCGCAGGCAACCCCGACACCGACGGAGGCACCGCAGGAAACTCCGGCTCCGCCCGAAACACCTGCCGATCCGCCTTCTAATACACCGGAGACTCCTGACACACCGGAGACTCCTGACACACCGGAGACCCCTGATGCACCGTCAGAACCGGATACCCCGGCGGAGACATCGGAAGTACAGCCGCAGTCCGAAGAGAGCGGCTCTTCCGAATAGCTTTTTCAGTCAGTCTATGCACAAAAAACCGGCCCTCTGGCATATGCCAGCAGGACCGGTTTTTCTATACTTCTTTTTCCATCTGAATCAATTAGTCAATCAGCATTTTTGCTGCGCCGTAGATACCAGCATCGTTTCCAAGGGAAGCGAGTACGATCGGGGTATCTTTGCATGCGATGAATGCTGCTTCACGGTAGTATTTAGCTACGCCGTCGATCAGGATCTGGCCTGCTTTGGATACACCGCCGCCGACTACGATAACTTCCGGGTCAACAACGCATGCGAATACTGCAAGTGCTCTTCCGAGGTACGCGGAGAACTCCTGAACGATTGCTTCTGCTGCTGCATCGCCTTCTTTTAATGCATCAAAGACAGCTTTTGCACTGATGGACTCTCCTCTTTCTCTTAAAGAAGACGGAGTATCATGGGATGCCAGATATTTCTTTGCCAGACGAACGATACCGGTTGCAGATGTCATCTGCTCGAGGCATCCGTGGTTTACGCAGTTGCAGACCGCTTCTTCTTCCGGATCAACACATGCATGACCAACCTCGCCGCCTGCGCCGTGAGCACCTGCTACGATCTTGCCGTCCACGATGATTCCGCCGCCGACACCGGTTCCAAGGGTAACCATAACCAGGTTCTTGCTTCCCTTTCCGCCGCCTGCCCACATCTCACCGAGAGCTGCTGCGTTTGCGTCGTTTGCTGCTTTTACTGCCATTCCGCCGAGTTCGTCGGAAAGCTCTTTTACGATATTTTTATATCCCCAGTTCAGGTTGACTGCGATGGAAAGCTCACCTTTGTCATTAACCGGGCCAGGTACGTCGATGCCGACACCGGCAACATCATCTGCTGCGATACCCTTCTCACCCATTTTTGCTTTTACGCTTTTTGCGATATCCGGCAGAATTTCGCTTCCGCCGTTTTCGGTGCGGGTCGGGATTTCCCATTTGTCCAGCAGAGTTCCGTCTGTCTGGAACAGTCCGCATTTTACTGAAGTACCCCCAACATCGATTCCAAATACATAGTTTGCCATTTTCTTACTTCTCCTCTCTTTTTTTCACTAAGTTAGCCTGTACACGGCGGTACAGCTCCTGTGCGGCATTGTAGCCCATCTTCTTCTGTCTGTGGTTGACAGCAGCGGTTTCTACGATGATCGCCAGGTTACGGCCCGGACGGATCGGAAGGGAATGGCAGACAACCTTGTTTCCAAGGAACTCAATATACTCTTCTTCCAGGCCCAGACGGTCGTATTCTTTCTCTTTGTCCCACTCTTCAAGCTTGATAACAAGGTCGATAGACTGGGTATCCTTTACGCTCTCGACACCAAACAGCGTCTTGACGTCGATGATACCGATACCACGCAGCTCGATAAAGTGACGCGTGATATCCGGTGCCGTTCCGACCAGCGTAATGTCGCTGACACGGCTGATTTCAACCACATCATCGCTGACGAGACGATGGCCTCGTTTGATCAGCTCCAGTGCAGCCTCGCTCTTTCCGATTCCGCTCTCGCCCATGATCAGAACGCCCTCGCCGAATACATCGACCAGCACGCCGTGGATGGAGATCATCGGGGCAAGCTGGACATTCAGCCAGCGGATGATTTCAGCCATGAAAACGGAAGTCGATTTGTCTACCGCAAAGGCCGGTACCTGATAACGATTGCACAGCTCCAGAATTTCCGGTCCCGGAATCATCTTCGTGGTGAAAATGACACATGGGATCTTGCGGCTTACAAACTCTTCAAACGCGCGGACGCGCTCGCTCTCTTCAAGATGCTGCAGATACGTAAACTCTACATAACCGATGATCTGCACACGCTCATTGGCAAAATGCTCATAGTAACCGGTCAGCTGCAGTGCAGGACGGTTGATATCCGGTGTGGCAATGACAAGATCTGTCATATCAACCTCTGGTGTCAGGTTGCGGAGATCCATTTCCTCCACCATTTTGGTCATTTCAATTTCTTTCATTTTCCTGTCCTCCGACTTCATTCGACGTCTTTTTAAATCCGTCTCTTCTATGATTTTAGCACAATAAAGCATCACGGGCAACCTAGAAATTTAACTATTTTGACGAATCCTCATTTTCCTCCTGTGCAGGTGCGTGAAAGAATGTGTAAACCTGCTCCGCCGCCTTTTTATTCATGCCCGGAAGTCCGGAAAGTTCTTCCACGGTTGCCGCCTTGATATCATCAATTCCCTGAAAGTGGCGCATCAGTTCTTTCCTTCTTGTCGGCCCGATGCCCGGGATGTCGTCGAGAATCGAGTGGACCTGGCCCTTGCTCCGCAGCAGGCGGTGGTATTCGATTGCAAAGCGGTGTGCCTCGTCCTGCACGCGTGTGATCAGTTTGAAGCCCTCGCTGTTCCGGTCGATCGGAATTTCCACGTTTCGGAAATACAGACCCCTCGTGCGGTGCTTGTCGTCCTTTACCATACCGCAGACCGGAATCGCAAGATCCATTTCTTCAAGCACCTCAAGCGCAATGTTGACCTGGCCGCGTCCGCCGTCCATCATGATCAGGTCCGGCAGCCGCTCGAAACCGCTGTCCTCCTGGATGCCGCGCAGAAAACGGCGGCTTAAGACCTCTTTCATACTGGCGTAATCGTTCGGTCCCTCGACGGATTTGATCTTGAATTTTCGGTAATCGGCGCGCTTTGGCTTTCCTTTCTCGTAGACGATCATCGAGCCGACCGACTGGAAACCGCTGATATTGGAGATATCGTACGCCTCGATGCGGTCGATCGACGGCAGGTTCAGCCATGTGGCGATCTCTTTTACGGCACCAACCGTCCGACCCTCTTCCCGCTTGATCCGCTCGCGGTCCTGATCGAGAACGATCTGTGCGTTCCGCTCTGCCAGTTCCACCATTTTTTCCTTGCTGCCCTTTTTCGGCACGCGGATGCGGACCTTCTGGCCCCGTTTGCTGCTTAAATACTCTTCCATCAGCTCCTGCTCGGCAATCTCCTCGGAAATCATGATTTCCCGCGGGATGAACGGCGTGCCGGAATAGAACTGTTTCATAAACGTGAGCAGCACCTCGCTTTTCTGCTCCTCCTCGCCGATCCGCAGATAATAATGCTCCCGCCCGATCAGCTTTCCATTCCGGATAAAGAAGACCTGCGCCACCGCATCCTCTTTGTCCATCGCAAGCGCAATGACATCCTTGTCCTCGCCGTCACTGTTCGTAATCTTCTGCCGCTCGCCGATCCTGCGCACGCTGTCGATCAGATCACGGTACTCCGCCGCCTGCTCGAACCGCATCTCCTCAGCCGCCTCCGTCATTTTTCCAGTCAGCTCTTTGATCATGTCATTGTAATTTCCATTCAGAAAACTGATCGCCTTTTTGATCTGCTCGCCGTACTCTTCTTTGGAAATGTATCCCTGACACGGTGCCTTACACTGGTGGATGTGATAGTAAAGACACGGGCGGTCCTTGCCGATCTCCTTTGGCAGGCTCTTATTGCAGGAACGGATATCGTACAGCTTCCGCAACAGTTCGATCGTATCTTTCACAGCTCCGGCGCTCGTGTACGGGCCGAAATATTTCGCCTTGTCCTTCTTCATCTGATGGGAAAACAGAATGCGTGGAAAATCCTCGTTCACGGTCACCTTAATGTACGGGTACGCCTTGTCATCTTTCAGCATCGTATTGTATTTCGGACGGTGCTCTTTGATAAGGTTGCACTCCAGCACGAGCGCCTCCAGTTCGGAATCCGTCACAATATACTCAAAGCGGGCGATATGCGTGACCATCCGCTCAATCTTCGGCCCTTTGTTGCGGCTCGTCTGGAAATACTGGCGGACACGGTTTTTCAGCGAAATCGCCTTTCCTACGTAGATAATTGTATCGTCCGCGTCGTGCATCAGATAGACGCCGGGTTTCCCCGGCAGTTTTTTCAGTTCTTCCTGGATATCAAACGCCATATGACCCTCCTCTTTTTGGGACTGTAATGTTGAAAATGCCCAGCGTGCAGAGATCGTTTTCTCTGCTCCCGCCGGGCCTTTTCGCTTTCTTTTTATATTTCTGGATTTTCAACCGCTTCTTCCGCGTTTCCATTCCGTTTTGCAATCACCTGATGAAAAATCTCCATAAATTCTTTTCCGGTGATCGTCTCTTTCTGGATCAGGTAAGCTGCGATTTCATCCATCGCATCGCGGTTAGCTGCCAGAAGTTCTTTTGCCTGCTCATACGACTCTTTCAAGATCTTCATGACCTCGTGGTCGATTTCGGTTGCTGTGGCATCGCCGCAGTTTAAGACCATTCTTCCGTCGAGGTACTGATTCTGCTGGGTCGCAAGACCGATCAGACCGAATTTCTCCGACATACCGTACTGCGTGATCATCGCGCGGACAATCTTCGTCGCTTTCTCGATATCATTCGAAGCTCCCGTTGTCACGTTGCCGAATACGATCTCCTCTGCCGCTCTTCCACCGAGGCACTCGACGATCATCGCCTCGAGTTCGCTCTTCGTGTTGAGGTATTTCTCCTCCTCCGGCACCTGCATGACGTAGCCGAGCGCACCCATCGTACGCGGCACAATCGTGATTTTCTGTACCGGCTCGGAATCCTTCTGCAGTGCAGTAACAAGTGCGTGGCCTACCTCGTGGTAGGAAACGATCTTTCGCTCTTCCTGGCTTAAGATGCGGTCCTTCTTCTCTTTTCCGACGAGGACAACCTCGACTGCCTCGAGAAGATCCTTCTGGGAAACGGCTTTTCTTCCGTTCTTGACCGCAAGAATCGCTGCCTCGTTGATCATATTTGCAAGATCAGAACCAACGGCTCCCGATGTCGCAAGTGCGATGCCGTCGAGATCAACCGTCTCATCGAGCGATACGTTCTTGGCGTGTACTTTCAGGATTTCCACACGGCCTTTCAGGTCCGGTCTTTCTACGATAATCCGGCGGTCAAAACGGCCTGGACGCAGCAGCGCCGGGTCAAGAACCTCCGGGCGGTTTGTGGCCGCAAGGATCAGAATACCCTTGGAGCTGTCGAATCCGTCCATCTCGGCGAGGAGCTGGTTTAACGTCTGCTCCCGCTCGTCGTTGCTGTTGTAGCTGTTGTCACGGCTCTTTCCGATCGCATCGATCTCATCGATAAAGATGATGCACGGTGCGTTTTTCTTTGCTTCCTCAAACAGGTCACGCACACGCGATGCACCGACACCGACGAACATCTCGACAAATTCCGAAGCGGACATCGAGAAAAACGGTACGTGCGCCTCACCGGCTACGGCTTTGGCAAGCAGTGTTTTTCCGGTTCCAGGAGGGCCTACAAGAAGCGCTCCTTTCGGAAGTTTTGCACCGATTGTCGTGTATTTTCCAGGGTTATGCAGGAAATCCACAACCTCCTGGAGCGATTCTTTTGCCTCGTCCTGTCCCGCAACATCGCGGAATGTCACGCCGGTTTCTTTCTGTACGTAGGCCTTTGCTCTGCTCTTTCCTACGCCCATGACTCCGCCGCCTTTGTTCATGCTGCGCATCACCCATACCATGACAGCGACAAGCATCACAACCGGCAGAATGACGGTCAGCAATGTGTAAATGATCGTTCCGGTAGAATCCGGCGGATCTTTGTGGTACGTAATGCCTTTCTCCTGTAACAGATCGACCAGTTCCTGCTCATCTCCCATCATCGTTACCTGATAGGTGATTCCCTCCGATTTCTGGTCTTTCGGCGTTACGGTCAGTGTTCCCGATTTCAAGACAACTTCCTGCACTTCATCGTTGTTTACCATGTCCAGGAATTTGCTATAGTCAAGATCCTCGGAAGTAATTCCCCCAAGGGCATTGTTCAGAAGTCCCATCACCATCAGGCTGACGAGGAGGCAGATCAGGATAATGAGTATCGTCTGTCTGTTTTTCGGTCCTCCCCCGGAGCCTTTTTCTGGTTCCCGGTTCTGATTTTTTCTATCGTCCATGCTTTTCCTCCTTGTATGTCAAACCGCCCCTCTTTTTTTACGGACACTTTAACTCTTACATTATATCGGATTCCCTCTTAATTAGCAAGCCGGACTTTGTGAAAAAAGACTGAATTTATCTATACAAAAACGGCCCGCCGACACTCTTTCAAGTATCGGCGGACCGCCAGATAACACTCACATTACATTAGTCGTTATATCCGTTCGGATTCTTCTGCTGCCAGTTCCAGGAATCGGCACACATCTCCTCGATGCCGTACTCAGCCTCCCAGCCAAGCTCCTCTTTTGCTTTGTCGCATTTGGAGTAGCAGGTTGCGATATCACCGTCACGGCGCGGTTTGATTTCGTATTTCAGCGGATGGCCGCATGCTTTCTCAAATGCGTGGATCACATCGAGTACGCTGTAGCCTTTGCCGGTTCCGAGGTTGTAAATGGAAACGCCCTCGTTGTCAGCCAGTTTCTGGATGGCTTTTACATGGCCGCGTGCCAGGTCAACAACATGGATGTAATCGCGGACACCAGTTCCGTCCGGAGTATCGTAGTCATCACCGAAAACGCCGATGCACTCGAGTTTTCCGATGGCAACCTGTGCGACATACGGAAGCAGGTTGTTCGGGATGCCCTTCGGATCCTCTCCGATAAGGCCGCTCTTATGCGCTCCGATCGGGTTGAAGTAACGAAGCAGGATAACATTCCATTCCGGATCTGCGGTGTGGATGTCGGTCAGAACCTGCTCGAGCATGCTTTTTGTCCAGCCGTATGGGTTGGTCGGGGTTCCCTTCGGGCACTCCTCGGTGATCGGAATCTGTGCCGGATTGCCGTATACGGTTGCAGAAGAACTGAAGATGATGTTCTTTACGCCATGGTTTCTCATCTCATCGCAGAGAATCAGGGTTCCGGTCATGTTGTTGTGATAATATTCAATCGGTTTATGTACGGACTCGCCGACTGCTTTTAAGCCTGCGAAATGGATGACAGCGTCAATTTTCTCGTTGTCGAAAATTTTCTTTACGCCTTCGCGGTCCAGCATATCGGTTTTGTAGAAGGTTACTTTCTTTCCGGTAATCTGTTCTACACGCTCGATGGCTTTCTCGCTTGCATTGTAAAGGTTGTCCATGACAACAACGTCATAGCCTGCGTTCAGCAGTTCCACACAGGTGTGGCTTCCAATATAGCCTGCACCGCCAGTAACTAAGATTTTCATTTTGGTATCCTCCATGTTTTCCTTCGCTGCTGCTTTTTTGCCGCAGCGGGTTAATTGAAGCATTTAGTTTATTCTACAACGTTTCCATGAATTTTGCAAATGCACTTCTGCCTTCCTCGGTGCACTTGTAAACGCCGGCATCCTCGAGTACGCCGACAAAGACTTTTCCGACTTCCTCTTTCAGGATATCCATCACATTTTCGCTGTTCAGCTCCGGATGGCGCGGCAGGAATTCGTCTACCCAGTCGGCATGTTTCTCCAGCTCTGCGACAGCGCGGACATCTTTTCCCTCTACAAGGCATTTGGAAAGCTCTTCCAGCTCATCTTTTAAGCGCGCCGGCAGAATCGCAAGTCCCATAACCTCAATAAGGCCGATGTTCTCTTTTTTGATGTGATGATACTGTGCATGCGGATGGTAAACACCGAGCGGGCATTCGTCCGTCGTGATGTTGTTGCGCAGTGCCAGATCGAGTTCGAACATATCGCCCACTTTTCTTGCGATCGGCGTGATCGTGTTGTGCGGCTCTCCGTCAGTCTCGGCGAATACAAACGCATCCTCATCCGTGTAACCTCTCCAGCAGTTCAGGATATGCTCTGCCAGATCGATCAGCCGTTTCTCATCTTTGTGGCGGATCCGGATGACGGACAGCGGCCATTTGACGATGCCGGTTTCCACATCCTCGTATCCTTTGATGGTAAAATGGCGCTCGATCGGCGCTTTCGCCATTGCGAAGGTATAGTGACCGCCCTGATAATGATCGTGGCTTAAAATGGAGCCTCCCACGATCGGCAGATCCGCATTGGAACCGATGAAGTAGTGCGGAAACAGCTTGATAAAGTCAAACAGCTTCACAAAGGTCGCGCGCTCGATCTTCATCGGGTTATGCTGGAAATTGAACACGATGCAGTGCTCATTGTAATACACATATGGCGAGTACTGGAATCCCCACTCCGTCTGATTGATCGTCAGCGGAATGATGCGGTGGTTCTGGCGCGCCGGGTGGTTGACGCGTCCCGCATAGCCCACATTCTCCTTGCAGAGCAGGCATTTCGGATAACCGCTCTGTTTTGCCAGTTTTGCAGCCGCGATCACCTTCGGGTCCTTCTCCGGTTTGGAGAGGTTGATCGAGATATCGATATCGCCGTAGGCACTCGGTACGCTCCAGCGGATATCCTTTGCGATGCGGTATCTGCGGATGTAGTTGGAATCCTGGCTCAGTTTGTAGAAGTAATCGGTTGCCTCCTGCGGGCTCTTCGCATAGAGTTCCTCAAACTTCTTTACCACCTCTCCCGGGCGCGGCATCAGGCAGTCCATCAGTTTCGTATCGAACAGATCGCGGTAAACGACGCTGTTGTGTTCGAGAAGACCGCGCTTAGCTGCATCATCAAGCAGTTCATTTAAAGTCTCTTCCAGATCCGGGGTCTCCGGAATCTGCTCCGGCTCTTCGTAATCGGAAATCTGCATGACTTCCAGAATCCGGTTTGTCGCATAGATTTTATCCAGTCCCGAAACAAGACCGGCATTTTCTCCATATTTTACCAGTTTTGCAATACTCTCGTTAATCACTGTAGCTTCCTCCCTGCTGCCGATCCAGCTTTTTTATTTCTTATTTTAATACGCCTGCGCCGTCTCCGATGTCTACGACATAGAAGTCTGCGGCATAGCCGATTTTTTCTTTGTAAGCTGCGCCTACTTTTGCGATGAAGTTGTCAATATCTTCTGTTTTTACGATGCTGACGGTGCATCCGCCGAAGCCTGCGCCTGTCATACGGGATCCGATGACACCCGGGCAGTTCCATGCTTCTTCCACAAGAGTATCCAGCTCGATGCCGGTTACCTCATAGTCATCACGCAGGGAAACGTGGGATGCGTTCATCAGCTCGCCGAATTTTGCGATGTCGTTTGCCTTTAAAGCTGCAACGGCCTGAACGGTTCTCTGGTTCTCGTAAACAGCATGTTTTGCACGTTTCTGGCGGACCGGATCTTTGATGGCATCTTTCACTGCCTCAAACTCTTCCTCGGTCAGCTCGCCAAGGCTCTTGATGTCTTTGACTTTCTGAATCTCAGCCAGAGCAGTCTCGCACTCGCTGCGGCGCTCGTTGTATTTGGAGTCGCCAAGGCCGCGTTTCTTGTTGCTGCAGGAGATGACAATTCTTGCGCCTTCCAGTTTAACCGGTGCGTACTCATATTTCAGATCGCTGGTGTCAAGAAAGATCGCACAGTCCTTTTTGCCCATGGCGATGGCGAACTGATCCATGATACCGCAGTTGACGCCGTTGTAGTTGTTCTCGGAGAACTGGCCGTACAGAGCGATGTCGATCATGGAGATGGTGTCGTAGCCGAACATGTCACGCAGCATTACGCCGGTTACGGTCTCAACGGATGCGGAAGAGGAAAGGCCGGAGCCGTTCGGAATGTTTCCGTAGAGCACGATATCGAAGCCCTGCTCTACCGGGAAGCCCTTCTGGCAAAATGCCCACATCATTCCCTTCGGATATGCGGTCCAGTTGCCTTCTTTTCCCATCAGGAATTCATCGAGAGAAGATTCTACCACGCCGAGTTTTTCAAAGTTCATAGAGTAAAAACGAAGCTTTCTGTCGTCACGTTTTCTTGCTGCCATGTAGGTTCCGATGGTCAGTGCGCATGGAAATACGTGGCCTCCGTTGTAATCGGTGTGCTCACCGATCAGGTTCACACGTCCAGGTGCGAAGTAGGTGCGGATGTCGCCCTCTTCCCCGAACAGTTTTGCAAAACAATCCAGTACCTGCTGTTTCATTTTGTTGTCTCCTTTTCTTTTTGGTGTGTTGTTTTCATGGTTTCGTTTTGTGTGTTGTGTGTGTTGTGTGTGTATTGTGTGTTTGTGTGTTTGTGTGTTTGTGTGTTTTTTCTTATCTTCTTAAATATTGAGGTGATCTTCGATTTTTTCTTGTTTTTTTTCCCTTTTTGCCGCATACTTTACTTATCGTATGATTTTTAATGGATTTTATGGATTGGAGGTACGTTTCATGCAGATCCGCATGGATAAAGAAAACCGTGAGCTGAAGGCCCACGGCAGCTATGAATTTCCTGTCAACATCAGTTACGAACAGCTCTCCCGCTACGAGCGCGGCTCCTTTTCCTGGCACTGGCACCCGGAAATTGAGCTGACGTTTGTCCTCTCGGGGCAGATCGGATATCAGGTCAACGGCAAATCGTATGTCT
>OODN01000474.1_pt1 | contig 23677 bp, 13 predicted proteins | sample 1671651 | NCBI WGS metagenome assembly OODN01 (sample SAMN06348178, study PRJEB24527) | human gut metagenome | biome: human gut; feature: ankylosing spondylitis patient; material: feces | host: Homo sapiens | place: China | collected 2015-10 | reverse complement strand
TAAAAATAAAACAAGAGCAGAAAAAGGGGATAAAGCAGCGAGAGCTTTCCTTTGATGAATTTCATAGATACCTTTCCTATAAAGTATGACAAATCGTATAGTGCATCTTACCATAATCGTGACAAGGTTTCAATGAAAAAGGATGCCTTCCTACTCTCTGAGATAGGCCACATAACCACCTAGGACAGCGACTAAAATCAAGAGACAAAGAAGAGTTTCCAGCCATACGAGAGCTGTCAAGAAAGGTAGTTGCAATAAACCTTGGGCCATTTTCAAAGAGGTCGCTGTAATGACCGTTGGAAAGGTCAGGGCTGAAAAAGCAGGTTGAAAACCTTCTGTGATCATTCTCGGTAGGCGCGTCAAAACAAAGAAATAAAAACCTTGCGAGGCCACTACCATGATCAGTAAGAACCAGACAGGAAGGCTTGCTCCACCCACACGAACCAGGGCTGCTAAAAGAAGGGAAAATGGAGCACAATAGATGCCTTCTTGCCCCAACAGATGACTGGGTAAGGGGGACTGCTTCAAATCATGATAGATAAGGGGATAAAGAAGAAAGGTCAAACCAAAACCAATCACTAAAGCGAGATAAGCAATCTCCCTTATTCCCACAATGGGATAGGTCAAAGCTGCTACTGCAATGCCCACATAGAGAACGGTCCAACTGGGAGTGGCATTGGCTCTTGGTCGCGCTAGGACATGGGTCTTGGTAAAATAGAGAATTAAGCCCAGATCCAAGAGAAAGGCAGACCACCAGACCAACTGTGATAGACCTCCAAAGGCGGGAAAGAGGCGCAAAAGATAGGTGGATAGAATCATCCCTGCCATGGGAAAAGTCGCCATCCCAGATAAAAGGGCTGGTTGTTGGAATTCTATCTTGGTTTCTTGCCAGCGAATTGCATGATAAACCACAAAGAAAAACCAGAAGAACAAACCTGTCAGACTAAAGGCATGAGCAAGAAAGGGTAGCGAGTCTGCAAGAAGGTTTCCAGCGCCAACCAGTCCTAACAGACAGCCTGAAAATACTAAGGGGATCTTTTTCATCGGAAGCTCCAATCATGTTGTCGCTTTCAGTATACCATAAAATCAAAGGGAACATCATCAAAAAAAGAAGTTGGTAAACCAACTTCTTTTAGAATGTAATCCACCAGTTTCTTACATAATGCAACCTAAATGATACTTAAAAAATTAAAGAGATATCAACTATTAGGCTCACTTAGACATCTATTGAAACTTTTCGCCGTGAGATAAGTGCTAGAAACATTCTTGTTTCTAGCACTCGGGAGTTTTGGAACCTTGGGTCCAAAACTAAGTCATGGAACTTCCTCGAAGTTCGCTGACGTCCGTACTCACCTAAGGAAAGTTTCTAAGATGACTCTATCTACAATTTAAAAGAAGTTGGAGAATACCAACTTCTTTTTATCCATTCTATTAGAAACTAGGCCTGTACGACCATCATATAAAGAAATAAGGATAGGAGAAAGACGATACTAACAACGAGGGTCGCTAACTTGAGTCCACGGTGAGACCGCCAGTAACTTGGCTTTCCTAGGTTACTGGTCGCATCTGTTGAAAGCGATTGTTGTTGGCGAGGCTGCAGGGTGATGAGAACCACCAGAGCAAGGGATAAGATCGAGATCCCGATTGCAAATACCATTTCCATCTTAGGATCCTCCTAACACTCTGAAGAGGGTAAAAATAACTCCCAGCAGAATCACCAAACCAATGATCACATTAAAAGTGACATTGATCTTTTCAGAACGTGTCGTCTTTTCTTTTTCGGCAGGACGGCGTTTGAGAGATTCCATCCGTCCTTCTACTTCTTTGTAAAATAAATCTTTCTTACGATCACTCACTGTGTCCACCTATCCCTTCTTGCAAGCGAGCTTTGAAAACAGCTGGCTCAACGCTACTTGATTGGGCAATTTGTTGTGCGACAGCTTCTCTGTAGTTATCCACAGATTGGTAGATTTCCTGGATACGGGCCACCATATCTGCTTCTTTTCCTTGATCAAAGATATTGGCTTGTGCGAGGAAGTGGCGGTCATGCAGGGTATGGCTAAAGGCAAGGATGACTTGCTGGTGTTCGAAGGCCTTGCGAACAATGCCTTGCACCTCTGCATAGTGGTTGATATCCAGATAAATACTAGAGACCTTAAGCAACTCTTTGATCCGCTCTTGACTGATATTTTGGTACAAGACCACATTTGGATAGCGGACCATAGACAAGAGGCTCGCAGACATCTCCGTCAAAGCTGCTACACGGAAGGTCACATTTGGCAAATTCTCTACTAGGTAGGTCAAGGCTTCGATCTGATCCGAATTGGTCAAGACAAAAGCGTCTTTACGGATATCGTCTTTCACCTTGAAATCATACAGATATCCAAGGGGACCGAAGTAGCTATGCTGATCTTGCGAGGTCAACTGCAAAGCGCGATGATAGGTCGCGTTTTGCGGAATCAAGATCTTCTTGGTCCGGATTTCTGGGCTCTTTAGAATCAACTGCATGTTGCCCGGAAGGCTGTCGTGAAGAGGCTCTTGCCACACCAGGACGTCGCGTCCTTTGATGCCTTTATTGCCCAGCTGGAGACTAATGCTAAAGGAGGTAGCCAGCGTATTGTAGACCAAACCATCTAGATCAAAACCACGATACTCTAGATAAAAGACAAAGTAATCTAAGCGATTCTTGAAAATCCGCATGGGTTGATGGTCCAAGGTCAAGATCAAATCCCCTGTTTGGTGATTCTCTGTCAAGCGCTCGATATCCCCTTCAAAATAAGTGGTCACCAAATGCTGACCTTGATCGCCACAAGTCGTTACAGCAATCTTACGACCGTATTGGTCATAGTGCTCAATCATGACCACTTGCCCCTTATCATCTAACCACTCTAAGCGCTCGACGATGCGTTTATAGGAAGCAGCATGGTACACAATTCGAGCCTTTTCCTGACCATAGTAGGTCACTTTCCCCGAACTGTTATCTCCAGAAACTTCCCAGAAATCAGGCACTGGAACTTCATTAAAGTAGCGTCCGCGCTTCTCTCCTTTTGCTTGTCCTAAGAAATAGATAAAGGGAGATTCGACACCGTCTGGTAAGAAACCATTTGGCTCCAAAACAACGGTCGGGTGGTCAAAGCCAGACTCTTTCATGGAGTGGAGCAAGTCTTGGCTTTCACGAGAATAACTATCAAATACGTTCAGCATGTGTCACCTCTTCTATCAATTGTGCCCAAGCTTCTTCTACTCGGCTGGTCAAAAAGTCTTCTGCACGCGCATAAGATGCTTGACGCATGCTGGCTAGATCATCTTTTTTGTATAGCTGGATCATTTTTTCCGCAAAGGCAGAAGCGATCTGGTCGACCACTTGATCTGCTGAAGGCGGAATGAGATAGCCATTTTTACCTTCTGTGACAAAGGTTTGGTTGCCATAAGGAACATCAAAACCGATGATCGGAAGTCCAGAACCAATCGCCTCCATCAAGGTCAACCCAAAGCCTTCGCTGGTCGACGCGGACAGGTAAACTTCATAGTTCTTATAAATTTCTTCCAGATTGGCATGTCCTTTGAGATGGATATAGTCTGCCGCTCCCAATTCATCGATTAGAGAACGCAGCTTGCCTTCTTCTCCACCTTTTCCATAGATGTCAAAAGACAGTTCTGGTAATTCTTTTTTGGCGCGAACCACTGCTCGCACCAACCAATCAATATGCTTTTCTGTCGCTAAACGAGAGGCGGTAATCATAGAAAATGGGGTGCGATTTTCGTTTTGTGGCAAGCTTGCAAGACTCCCAACTGGAATGGTATAGATAGCCGGCTGATGGTTGGTGTATTTGGCAAACTGCTCGGCTAAGATTTCTTTTTGGCGGTCAGTCGCTACAATAAAGAAGTCCACCTTGTCTGCATTGGTAAATTGGTACTCGTAATAGTTATTCCACAAGATATACTGATCATCAACATTATTGGCACTGAAGTGCTCGGCATGGACGACCACACCCAGACGGGCTTTTTGCGCTTCTTCAAAGATAGGCTGACCAATATTGGTTTCCCGATCCAAAATCACCAGATCTTGTTTGGTCAATTGAAGGGTTTGCATGAAGTAGCGGATCAATTCTTGGCGACCAACTAGATAGCGATCTGGGAAACGATAGATTTCGCGGCCATCCGCCATCTGCATGCTGTAGGCAACCGTCCCGTCTTCATTGTAAAAGCGGCGCTCAATCAAGTTGGCTTGGTTGTTCTTAGGAATGAAATACTCGGTACAATAGCGGGTATAGGAGAAATAATCCTTTCTCACCAAAATCCCTCTAGACACGTACTCGCAACGTTCAACATAGGGACTGTTTTCTGCGCGCAGGTAGCAGGTCAAAAAGTTGTCCTGGTCCTCATAAAAGAAGCGTTTGATCTTACCATCGACTTCTTCCCGAGTCGGTTTTCCGGCAAATCCTGCTAAGACCTGATCAATGGTATAGGTCGTTGGCGCAATTTTTATATCTGTAAAATGGCTATAGAGCCAGATGATTTCATCATTTTTAAAACCGATATTTTCTGTTAAATGCTGGATATTATCGGCTAGGATCATATCCATAAAGACAAACTTGGCTGGTTGATGGATATTGCGTAACAGCTGGGCACGATAGGCCTGGGCATACTCAACACCACTGCTGGCCCAACCGATTCCAAGGTTGATATTGTATACTGTCATAATGTCCTCTTTTATGGGAAATGCAAGACAATTTCCCCTTTTTTATTGATTTCTACTCGACTTAGTAAGAGATTGCGGACCATTTGTTCTTTGGCCGCCTCTTTCATTCGTTCAAAGGATTGGTAGGCTTCTTGGAAAAATTCTACCAAAGGGTTTTTCTGACTGGTGTACTGACCAGAGAGCGCCATGCGCAATTGTTGCAGATAGTCTACCTGCTCGACCCAGTTTTCATCGATAGCTTTTAGGATGGCCATGCGCTGGAATTGGGCGATCACCTCATCGGTGCCTAAGATCTCATACTTAGCTTCCAACTCGCTTTTAGCAATCTCCCATAAGAAATTCTCTTTGGTTTTCTTGCTACGGAAGGTTTGGTGGGCCTTTTCCGGATCTACTTGGTAGCTCACATTGTCTAACATATAGCGATAAAAAGCTACCGGTTCCTTGTATTCTTTTTTATGGGCTACGCTTGAAAAGACGGAACGAAGAACTTTTTCAACGATGTCGTCCAAGCGACCTTCTTGTTTGATCAAGCGGTCGCGCTCTTCGTAGACGATGGCACGCTGAATGTTCATGCTTTCCGCAAATTCTAGCGTCATCCGACGACTGGCCTGACCAGAACTTTCACTAGCATTTTGAGCCCGTTCCACCAAGTTTCTATACTTGCGCTTGGTCAGAGCTTTAGCTGAACCAATCCGCTCATCCACATCATAGTCTTGATAGGTATCCTGGATCCAGTCTGGCCCCCAGTTTTTCATCAAATCGTCTTCTAAAGAGACGAAGAACTTGGTCAAACCAGGATCTCCTTGGCGACCTGAACGTCCACGAATTTGAAGGTCAATCCGCTGGTTCATCATCCGCTCAGTCCCAACAACCACCAAGCCACCTAACTCAGCGACTCCTGGTCCCAACTTGATATCGGTTCCCCGACCGGCCATTGAGGTCGCAACCGTCACAGCTCCTTTTCGACCTGATTCCTTAATGATCTGGGCCTCTCGAGGAGCATTGTTGGCATTAAGAAGATTGTGTGGAATCCCTTCCCGCAAAAGAAGATTCGAGTAAAGAATCGACATCTCAACGGATCCGGCAAAGACCAGAATCGGATTGCCCTTTTCGTGGATCTTCTTCACATAATCCAAGGAAGCCACGATTTTCTCTGGCAAGGTCTGATAGATTTCATCCGGCAAATCCTTGCGGATCTTCTTGCGATTGGTTGGGATCTTGATCACTGACATGGCATAGGTATCAAGAAACTCTGCCTCAGCGACCTTCCCAGTCCCGGTCATGCCTCCCAACTTCCGAAACATCTTAAAGAGGTTTTGGTAGGTAATAGAAGCCATGGCCCGTGTTTCTTGGGTGAGCTTGAGACCCTCTTTAGCTTCAATCGCCTGGTGGAGTCCTCCTTGCAAACGGGTCATTTCCATCAAGCGCCCCGTCGTCTGGTCTAGTAAGACAATCTCCGGTTGCCCTTCGACATTGGGGTGGATGACATAGTCCTTATCCTTAATAAAGTTTTTATTGGCCTGCAGGGCTAGGCTTATATGGCGGACCAAATCACGGTATTGGGGATCATAGAGGTTGGGAATGGCTAGAAAGGCTTCTGCTGCATGAGCTCCTTTTCGAGTCAACCAAACCCGTTTCTTTTCTTCATCAAACTTGAAGTCTTCCCCTTCTTTGAAGGTTTGGATCAGGGTATCAATAATCCCATATAGGTTAGATTGAACCCGAGGAGAACCAGAAATAATCAAGGGAGTCTGAGCACTATCTAGAAGCACCGAATCAATCTCATCGACAATGGCGTAATTGAAGTCTGCCAAAAACTGACCATCTGCCGAAGCCGTCAAGTTCTCTGTTAAATAGTCAAATCCCAAACTAGTATTGGTCGTATAAATAACATCTGACCGGTAAATCTCCCGTTTGACTTCTGGATCTAATTCTTCGTCTTCTGATTGTTTCAAGGGAACTCCAACAGTCAAGCCCAAAAAGCGGTAGACCTGTCCCATCTCTTCTGCATCCCGAGTTGCCAGATAGGTATTGGTCGTAATAACCATGACCCCTTTGCCCTCTAAGGCATTGAGATAAACCGGCATAGTTGCCGTCAAGGTTTTTCCTTCACCGGTATTCATTTCAGCGACATTACCTTGGTGGAGGACAATCCCTCCCATGACTTGCACGTCATAAGGAAACATGCCCAAGACCCGTTTATCAGCTTCCCGCGCAACCGCAAATGCTTCCGGCAAGAGATCATCCAAGGTCTCACCCTTAGCTAGACGTTCCCGAAATTCCACAGTCTTCTCCTGTAGTTGTCGATCCGTCAAGCGGGCCATGTCATCCTTCCAGCTATTGACTTCTTTTAAGATTTTTTTGATGTTTCTTAATTTAACGTAATCCAATGTAATCCTCTTTTTTTGCAGTGATGTTCGTCTATTCGAGAACTTCTGCTCCCTCAGACGATATTGGTTGAATCGTGAAATAGTGGAAGGTAAACTCTTGCAAACCTGCACTGAGCAAGCGTACTTCATAGGCGTATGCTTGATCTGGATAGGTAAACGGCAAGCGACCTTCTGCGGTTACTCGACGGCCAACGACCTCTCCAAAGCGATCTTTGAAGACGATTTCTACCATAACGGTATGAGCAGGAGTCGCTTCCATCGTGATAACCAGTTCATAATCTTGCTCTCTTTTGAGCAGGGGCAGACTAGGAATTTGACGAGTTGCGCCAAAATTTGTCTGCGAATGCCAAGTTTTCAGCACTTGACCAGATGGCATGAGGGGGTTCTGAAACTGAACGCTTCCTTGGTCAGTCGCTTGAATGGTCGACCCCCAAAGATAATCTGCTAGAACGGTATCGCCCCAGTAGATTCGTCTGCTTTCATTTTCTTTTATTTTTATCATTGGTTTCTTCCAAAGTCTCTTTCCATGATTTCTTTGTACTGGGTCACAAACCACTCAATGATCGGACCACTCGCATCATTGTGTCGACCGGCACGGCTAGTGCTGATAATACGAACCGGCAATTCATACAAGGCCTCTAAAATATCTGGATAAGCCTGCTGGTCATAGTCATCATCCCTCATATAGGCAAGGGCTAAAATCGTATCCTTGAAATCTGCCTGGTCAAACCGGTCCCAGAAGCGTTGATTGAGCTGACCGATCCCTTCTTGCGACACTTGACCAATGATCAACTGCATCATGTCTAGGGATGTTCCAAACTCATCTGGACGTTTAAATTTCAGATTGGCAGCGACATCCCCCAGGTTGACAATAGGTTTTCCGACCAAGATCGCATGAGGAGAATAAAGGGCACCATAGTAAAGGGCACCAAAGGTCCCCATGGACAAGCCTGAGAAATTCATATCTTTTGGCTCAAAGCCGAGCAAGTCCAAGTGCTGATCAATAAAGGCAGTGATTTGACTTTCCAATTCTTCTGAGCCCATATAGAAGGATCCACCTTCCAGTCTTGGGTCAGAAAAGAGAATAAAGGGACTCCCCATCGCACGCATCATCCCAAACCCTTCAAAACCTTCGGCCGGGCGATACCCAGAAAAGTAAATGTTTAAAGGTGGCTTCATATCGCCAGGATGGAAATAAGCAAAAATTTCTTGGCGTTTGTGGTCCCGTAGCGTCTTAGCTCCTACGGTCATCTCTCCTAAAGGACCATGTGACAAGCGCTTATGGAGGGCTCCGATCGTAAGCGTCCCCTCTCCTTTTGCTTCCAGCGAAAAGGCTAGGTAATAAGGTTCTGCTCCATCCAATTCTAGTGGTTGTGCCATCTCTTCTTCTGAAAAGACTGCATCTTTGACCCACTCTCCCAGTGCACCAAAGCGGTAAAATTGAATCCGCAATTGCAGCTGACAGCTTGGATCTTTTTCATATTCCAACCAAAAATTGATGGGACGACTAGCATCATACACGTAGTTGTAGACCCACTGAGCAATCGGTGTAAACTCTTCACCGTATGATCCATCTAGCTGAAGAAAATGTTGCCCCAGCACCGTTTGCTGGCCCGCAAAATCCGGTCTCACTCGCAGGTCACGAACCGTAAAGGCATCTCCATATTGATTGTCGTATAAAAAGCGCTCTAAGACGTAGAGAAATTGATGCTTGTTTGAGAAATCCCAGGGTTTTGCTTGCTTGAGCCTTAATAGGTGAGCCAATTCTTCAGAAGGCACCTCTAGTTCATGGCTTTGATCATAAAAAACGGTATACGGCTGGAAATAAGCCAGGTCTTCTCCTAAAGCTAATAAATCTTCTGGCTTTTCCAGAATCAAGGCTTTGAATTTGGAGATTTCCTCTTCTTCCATATACTCTTTGAGCGATGGAAGAGTGGTAGCTTGAAAAAAGTGCCAGCCTAGTCCAGCAGGAAGCTCCACTTGATCCTGCCAACTGCTTGAGCCGATTTGGAGAATATGGGGTATTTGTAATTTTTTATCCATGACGTTCTTTCATCCATCCTTCCCATTTCTCGATCAAGCGTTGACCGGTGTATTCTTGAATTTTTTCGATCGAGTAGACCAAGGCTTCGTTCCAAGGCTTCAATTCCAATAAAAAGTGAGTAATCGCCTTCTCTAATTCCTTGTCTCCCTTTGATAAGACATAGCCGTTTTTCAAATGATCGACATATTCTGTCTGGACGCGGTTGACCTGAGGAATCCCAGCAGAGATCCCTGCAATCTGCGTGTAGAGGTTGGGTTCCTCGCTTAAATCTACGATCAAGCGTGTTTTCTCCAACTCTTGAATAATGTCATTTTCATTTGAAAAATTCTTTACTACAAAGCGGTAGTCCGGTGCGTCTTGTACAGACTCTTCATCGATGATCTGGTTTTCCCCAAGCCCTTCCATTTGGGCTGGTGATTGAACCAGATGCAAGTCCTGCTCGCTAACGATCAATTCCTCGAGTTGCCCTTCTAATTCCTTAACACGCTCCGGTGATCCATTGTAAAATGCAAAAACAACCTCAAATAAAGGATGTTGCGCCAAGACCTCCAGAACCTTCTTGAGCTGGCTCTTACTTGGAAGCTCGGCTTCGTTGACATAAAAGTAAATCTTTGATTCCTTACGTTCCTGACTAGATCCCAAACGGAGGCGGGAGTCAAAAGAGGTAATCCGGTGTGTCTTTTGAGCCAAGCTAGGAGAAAAGACTCCAATCGCTTCTTTGGTTTTTTCACTATCTGTAATCAAGAGTTGGGCATCAATCATATCAAAATAGAGGGCAAAGTTTTCAGCAGACAAGGGCTGACGATCCCCGTAGAAAGACAAGACTTTCTTGACACTACTTGCTGTATCTTGTAAAAAGGCCAAATTTGCTGGATGAGCTGCCAAAACCAACTGATCTCGTCCTGGAACCAAGGTTGCTAGCTGTTCCTTCATTTTTTCAGCGACAACGTCTCCCATATTGGCATAGCTTTCTTTTTTGAAGGCATGAGAGAAAGCTTCATTGACCATGACGGAGTGGTTCTCTTCGATCAACATCTCTCTCAAAACCCATTGCCCATCAAAACTCAGATACTCTTGGAAATAAGGTTTTCCCTCATTGTAGTAGATTCTACTAGAGATAAAGCCACGATCATCTATGTACTCGATGTAGCTGATCTCGTCATTCTTATAACGGGTCAAAGAGAGAAGGTTTCCATCCACTCCCATATCAATTTTTGCTAGGTGGTGGCCCTTTCGAAATGCCATCACCAAAAAGGGAGTATAGGAAAAAGTGGTCTCACTCGGCCATTCGATGTCCTGAAGCTGAACTGGGCGCATAGCCAAATCAGACGGAATCTGTTGGATCTTATCAAAAATCGAGAGCACATCTGTCTCTAACAAATCTTGGCGGTGTAAAAAATAGCGCAGTTGCGGACTATACTGAGGCAACAATAAGATCCGATCCATTTCTGCTTCTTGAAAAATACGAACTTGATTAATGGTATCGTCAAATTCAATAGACTCTCGCATCCAGTACCAAGGGGTAGCTGTTTGCTGCCAGATGCGGTCCGTTCCATACCAGGCTGGTACAAAATAATACATGGTTACTCCTAGAATATTCTTGTATAACGTTGATTCATACGAAGGGCACGAATTTCTTCTCGGATATTGTAAATCATCCCGACAAACATGAGGAAGGTTCCTGGAATCATGGTCAAGCGCAGGAGATCCTTATCCCATAACAAGAGAGAAAAAGGAAGCGCCGTGAAAAGGATCAGATACAGTGTACCAAAAACCGTCAAGCGTAGCACAATTTTATTGATATAGCGACGTGTATCTGCTCCAGGATAGACATGATCGATATACTCGGAAGCCTTCATCATCTTATCTGCAATTTCTTCTCCGTTCACATTGACAAAGGCGAAAGCAAAAGAGAGAAGGGCGATCATCAGAATGTAAAGAAGGATCCAAATCGGATCTCCCATCACCAAGTGTTTGGCTAAACGAGCAGCCCACTTGGCATTGGAATCCATAGACAAGATCAAGAGCATAGCATACTGAGGAATGGACACCAAGGTCATGGCATACATGAAGGGCATCCCTCCTGCAGGGTTGAGCTTGATATCCAAAAAAGTATAACTTTTCAAGTTGTTGTGGATCCCTAATTTATTGACAGGAATCTGGTACTTGGAATATTCCACCAAGACTGCCACATAGACAAAAATCAAGATGAAAATCACGCCCAGAACATAAGCAATTTCTGGGATATTATTGACATTTGAAAGGGTCTGCATCACGTCTTCTGGCAGGTACATAACCATCCCAGCCATCATGATCACAACAGAACTTCCAAGCCCCAAAGCGGCATTTAGATCAGAGAGCCAAACTAAAAAGAAGGCTCCGGCTACCATAATCATGGTATTGACCGCAATGACAAGTCCGGAGTTCAACCCTGTCTTCAAGGGGAGATACATGGCCACTGCCAAAGACTGGACGATGGCGAGCGCCAAGGTCACGTACATCTTTCGCCGCTCCACTATCTCTGTGCTGGTTTTTTCAAGGTTAAAGCGTTTTGAAACGGTAAACATCCGCCACAAAATCATGGAAGACATCCATGGGGATAGACCGATCGAAAAGATCGACATTCCGCGGAGGTTTCCCCCCATCACAGCGCTTGAAAGCTGCAAGCCCGTTGTCGTCCCCTCATTGAGTCTCAAGGCCTTTGATAAGTCAACAAAAGGCAGGGAAATTTTACTTCCCAAAACATAAATAAAGACGAAAAATATCGTCCAACAAAATCTCTTTCCTACTTCAGATCGTTTTAACATTTCTTTTAAACTTTCTCTTACTCATTTTGACTCTTCCACCTGGGAAACAGCCTTTACATATGTGCCTTTAGAGCATTTTATCTCAACTTATTTTACCATAATTTGCGACTTTTCCAAACTCATTTGTCACTAATATTTGATAATATTTCAATTTCCCCATTTGGTACCGTATTCAACAAAAAAATCCTTCAGATGTTTATCTGAAGAATCTTGTTTACTTGAATATTATTCTCCTAAGGCCATGATGGTATCGACAAATAATTTCTTCGTAAAATAGCCATTGCGGATCAAATAAGAAGTATATTGAGCCTTTCGGACCATTTGGGCATACTCTTCTTCTGTACAGTCTTGGACCAAACGATTGGCTTCTTCAAGGCTGGAGGCTACAAAGCCGAGCCCTTTTTCTCGAATATAGTCTGCATTTGACAAATAGTCTGGCACTACTACTGGAAGACCAGCAGATAGATAAGTCGATAGTTTGTAGGAAATATTTTCTTTGTAGTAATCCCGCTCATCCTCAGGATTCTCAGAATTTCCCCAGACAAGCCCAAAACCACCCTTGGAAAGTTCGAGAAGCAACTCTTGCTTGGTCCGCCAGCCTTCCATATGGATCTTAGAATAATCGACTCCTTCAACTGGTTCGGTATAGACATGAAGGGGTGTCTCATATTTCCAATCGATGATATGTGGGAAACGCGACGGATTCCCTGAGAAGATCAGTTTTTTCTCAAATTGCGGAGTATAGAGATCCAAACTGTGGGTCAAATCCCACAACTTTTGGACCACATATTTTTTCACTGTGAGCCCTTCTGATACTAGACGATGGTACATTTGCTCTGACGGAACAACGACTAAATCACTCTGATTGTACATGTCGATATAGTTAGGCATCAGGTAATAATTGCTCTCAAACATGAGTGGTGGAACATCATGGATAAACATGACCAGCTTGGTTTGAAGGAGTTTTAACTTATCAACCAAACGGCGGTCCCACTCAATTCCATTCCAAGAAGGAGATTGAACGAAGACAATATCCCCAAAAGCAACGCCTGCTAAAATCCCATCCATCCGCGAGTTCAATTCGCTAGCTGGTTCATTGCTATGATCATAAAAGTAGATCCCTAATTCATTAACCCCAAGTTCACGAACGACATTCATAATATCGTTTTGTGCCATCAGGGCAACACTTTTCGAAGATTGCCCAAATAAATTTGTAAAATGGATTTTCATCTCTTTCCTCTGACTCTTCTTTTTAATCCCATATTTTCTGAAGATACGAAGGCAAACAGAGCTTTTCACAAAGTAACCTTTTTCATATCCCTCAACGAAAACTTCCTCATTCATTATAACATATTTCCCAACTTCTTAGACATTCTAGATCAATAAAAGACCGGTTCATTCCGGTCTTTTAAGGTTTTATTTGCCATCTTTTTTCCGAATTCCTAAAAGGGCTAATCCAGACAGGAGAATGGAAGCTCCTGTAGCAAGAATATTAGATGAAGGATGGGCACCTGTCTCTGGAAGAGTAGGTCCTGAAGAATGCGTTGCAGTTAACGAGCTTGTGTCTGATGGAGATTCTGAGTAAGAGGTGCCAAACGAAGACACGACAGACTCCGAAGAACTTGTCACAGCAGAGAAGCTTGACGCATAAGACACACTGATCCATTCAGAAATTTCCTGCGATAGGGATTGACTCTCTGTTGATGATGCGCTTATAGAATCTGAAACACTCGTCAAAGGAAATTCAGATACTCGCATGGACGTTGAAGCCGATTCGCTTGTTGAAAGGAGTGAAGCTGATTGGCTATAGGAGTCAGACTTCGATAGCGAGGCCGACGCTAGAGATTCTGAATGGGATGTCCATTGTGAAGCAGATAGACTCTCAGAAACGGATCGAGAGAACGATCCAGACTCTGAAACCTGCGATGCAGCTACAACATGAGAAGTTGAGGCAGATTGGCTTGTGGAGACAGAGGCTTGAACTAATGAATCTGATTGGCTTGCAGAAACGGACGCTTGAACTAGCGATTCTGATTGACTAGCTGAAACGGATGCTTGTACCAGTGAATCGGACTGGCTGGCAGATACGGATTCCTGAACCAGGGAATCGGATTGACTGGCCGATACAGATTCCTGAAGCAACGAGTCTGATTCACTTGCTGAAACGGATGCTTGGACTAACGAGTCTGATTGACTAACGGAAATCGACTCTTGGACTAGCGACTCTGATTGACTCGCTGAAACTGATTCTTGAGCCAGCGACTCTGATTGACTAGCAGAAACTGATGTTTGAACCTGAGATTCTGATTGGCTGACTGAAACTGAGGCTTGTACCAAGGAATCGGACTCACTCGCCGAAACTGATTCTTGAGCCAGCGATTCTGATTGACTTGCTGAAACGGATGCTTGGGCCAAAGATTCGGATCGACTAGTTGAGATCGACTCTTGGATTAGCGATTCTGATTCACTTGCTGAAACGGATGCTTGAACTGAAGACTCTGATTGACTGGCAGATACAGATTCCTGAACCAATGACTCGGATTGGCTAGCCGAAACGGACTCTTGAATCAACGACTCTGATTGACTGGCCGATACAGACTCCTGAACCAATAATTCCGATTCACTCGCAGAAACTGACTCTTGGACCAGTGATTCTGACTGACTAGCGGAAACGGATGCCTGGGTCAACGACTCGGACTGACTAGCCGAAACGGACTCTTGAACCAACGACTCGGACTGACTAGCGGAAACTGATTCTTGTATCAGCGAGTCTGACTGACTGGCCGATACCGATTCTTGAACCAATGATTCCGATTCACTCGCAGAAACTGACTCTCGCACTAACGATTCTGATTGACTCAATGATGTTGATTGCAAATCAGTCGATACTTGCGTTTCCGATTGACTCATTGAATCAGAACGAGAAAAGGACATAGATTCTGTAATTTGAGACTTAGATTCAACATCAGAAGTAGATTGTGATTGACTCACTGAAACGGAGGCTTGTACTAACGACTCCGATTGACTCGCCGATACAGATGCCTGAACCAAAGACTCAGACTGGCTTGCAGAAACTGACGCTTGTACCAAGGATTCGGACTGACTGGCAGAAACCGAGGCTTGAACCAATGAGTCTGATTGGCTGGACGATACAGACGCCTGAACCAGCGAGTCTGATTGACTAGCCGATACAGATTCCTGAAGCAAGGACTCTGATTGACTCGCTGATACCAATGCCTGAACAAACGAGTTTGACTGACTGGCAGAAACCGAGGCTTGAACCAATGAGTCTGATTGGCTGGCTGAAATCGATTCTTGAGCCAATGAATTTGATTCACTTGCCAAAACTGACGCTTGGACTAGTGATTCTGATTGGCTAGCTGAAACGGATGCTTGTACTAACGAGTCTGACTGACTGGCGGAAACTGAGGCTTGAATCAAGGACTCTGACTGACTCAACAAAACGGATTCTGACAGCTTTTTGCTCATCGAAATAGATTGTGACAAGGAAATCAGTTGAGAAACCACTTCCTCCGATCCAACAGCTGATGTCGACTGCGATTGAGACACAGAAATTGATCTAGATGCTAAATTAGATAAGGATACCGACTGACTCAACGAAACAGATTTAGAGGCTTTTTCAGACTCACTCTTAGATGCTGATGCTGCTTTTGATTGTGAGTCTGATTGACTTGCAGAAACGGAGGCTTGTACCAACGAGTCTGACTGGCTGGCAGATACAGACGCTTGAACCAGTGATTCCGATTGGCTGGCAGATACTGAGGATTGAATCAGTGACTCTGACTGACTAGCAGATACAGATTCCTTAATCAATGACTCTGACTGACTAGCAGATACAGATTCCTTAATCAATGACTCTGACTGGCTGGCAGAAACGGAGGCTTGTACCAATGAATCTGACTGACTTGCTGATACGGATTCCTGAACCAAGGATTCTGATTGACTTGCCGATACAGATTCCTGAACCAACGAGTCTGATTGACTGGCTGAAACCGACTCTTGGACTAGAGACTCCGACTGACTAGTGGAGATCGATTCCTGAACCAACGAGTTGGATTCGCTTGTCGATACAGATTGTGACAAGGAAATCGAGGTTGAAACCTGTGAATCTGATTGACTGGCGGAGCTAGATGCTTGTGACAAGGAAACGGACTCACTGACCGAAACAGATTGAGAAGATGAAATGGATTCTGAAACTAGTGACTCTGAAGTTGAAATCGAGAAGTTTTGAGATTGTGAAGTAGATTCTGACGGTGTCATCTTCCGATAGTAATAATTCACACTCGTTAAGGGGTATGAATCTACTATTTTTTTGATCGTTTGTTTGAAGTTGGAAAAACCATCTGCTCCTTGAGGTGTTGCATCTTCTCCAACGACCATGGTCGTATTTTTATCGAGGTAGGCCGATTTTGGAAGTTCCGTGAATGGTTTTGGAACAGTATATTCTATTCCTGTTTTCTCATCAGTGTATGTAACTGTCTCCTTACTAGAGAACCAACCTGTAATATCCAACTCAAAATGTTGGTAATCTATTCGTTTTGGTGTAACATTCAGGAAATAATCCTTGTTTTTACTTTCAACTTTACGAGTTCCACCTAAATCTGAAAGGTTATCCGTACTATCTTGTTTAAATTCTTTTTCATAAACAAGTGTATATACATCGGTTACCTTAGCATTTCCTACATCACCACTACTAACATCATGGATTTTAGAAGGATCTAAAACATAGTAGCGAAGAGAATAATCACCATTTTGATTAAGGGTGACAACTTCACTTTTAATGAAATGCTCACGCGCATCCCCTAATAGTTCAATTCTTGATTTCCCATTCTTACTATTATCGAACACCCCACTTTTACGATTCGGGAACACGGTGTGCGCTGGGACCTGTACATAACCAGGAAATTCGCGTGGATTGGAAGCTGTATAATGCTGGCCTTCCAATCCGTAGATTCTATACTCTAGTAAGGATCTTTCTTTCCCCGTTGGTTCATATTGCCCATTAAACCATCTACCATTCGGGTCCACTTCTCTATAGAAGGTCGATTGTTGTCCCATCATAGATGGAATTTTGATACTAGGATACGTCCTAATCAATTGCCCTTGATTCTCAGGCGTCATGACATCATAAATACTCCGGAATAAGAAAGCCTGTTCCGGAATAAAATTCGTCAGCATTCCAAAGGTCCCATTACCTGTAGAAGGTTCCGAATTAAAAACCTTGTTCCCAAGGGGAGCCTGACCAATTAGTACTTCTTTTGGTAATTGAATATCTTGGCCATATCCTTCTGGAGATACAGTTTGTGAAAAAATTTCAGCCCCATCTGATTTTCGGACAATGCGGAAATAAACATCCATTGCCTTATGCTTTTCCGGATCTATCTCACTGATATCAATCGACATAGTCGCATAGTAACCAAGTGACTCTCCTTGTTTATTCACAAAGTCCCAAATACCAAATGTATAACGATTGGTGTAGGGTTCACCTAAAAAATTTTTCAACTCTTCAGGCGAAAATCTTAAGAGATCTTTATCTAGATGAGGATCCTTAGCATATCCTGGTGTGTCAAGTGTAGGATCTTCTACACTCGCACCATTGGGATCTTCTGGGTTCGGGCTCATATCCAATACATCATCAGCCAAGTATGTTTCCTCAGCTAGAGGAGCCAACTGAGCAGAGATCGCAGGTTTCCCATCTACAATTGTATTTCCCACAAAACCTGCAGCTGTCAAGGTCGTCATCATCTCATCGACAGCTTTCTCCAAACGATCGCGCTGGTCAGCATAAGCTTGAGCACTGGCATTGGTATGGATCAAGTTATTACTTGCAGTCACTTCGACCTGCACTTTGTTAATGACAGCTTCGACCACTGCTCGGCGATCAGTGTCCGTCATTTTAGATGCGTAATTCCCTGCAATTTCTTGAAGCAATTCAGCTTCAGAGGTATTTTGTTCTAAAACAGTGGCTTCTTCTAAACTAGTTGGCTCTTCAATACCTGCTTCTGACTCTAGAGCTTGGGTAGACTCGCTAAGTGCTGTTGATAATGCAGTTGATCCAACTTCGCTCAAGGATAAAGACGTGGATTCACTGATCGAAGCAGACGCACTCTCAGATGTAGAAAGGCTGGTTGATCCTGAAACAGAGCTGGATTCTGAAGGCTGGCTTGAAGTTTTCGCTAAAACCACACTATCCACTTCTGCCAAAGTTTCCTGTTTTGTCTCAGAAACCGTTGGTGCAAGTGATGTTGCATCCTCCGCCTTAGCTGTCGTAGCAAGCACAGCACCACCAAAAACAGTCCCTACCGTAATCAAACCCTTTAAGAAGGCTTGGTTATTCTTTTGATTTTCTATTTGATCTTGCTGCACGTTGGCAATGATGGTCTCCTCCACTTGCCCACGCACCACGCGAAAGAGGCCTAGGGCAGCCGTTGATGCCCGAAGCCAATTTTTTCCTGATTTAATTAATTTGAAGCGTACGACACGATCTGTTTCACGAAAGTTTCCTTTTGAACGCTTAAATTGCATGATATTCCCCTTACATTGTAGTCATTATTCATTATACAGGAATACTACGTAGATTCAAGTAATTTGCTACAAAAAACTTATATATTATCGTTTAATTTTCAAATTTTTTTGTAACACATTAAAAATACTTCATTCTACTAGTAAAAAAGTGAATCTCCTATGAGATTCACTCGAAAAAAATGATATTTCCTACTAGATCAGTTCCCCTTCTTTTTACGTCGGGTAAGTCCAGCAATTCCAGCTAACCCTGTAACTACTCCGAGAAGAGCTGATGTTACAGATCCTGTTTCGCCAGTATTCGGAAGCGCCACAGATTGGCTGTGTTTTTGTGATCCACTTGCTGATTCTGATGCAGACATTGATTCTGAACGAGAAATTGATTGGCTCATTGAGTTAGAGTATGAACCGCTATCAGATGTCGATCCTGATTGTGATTGACTCACTGAAACTGAAGTACTTACTGATGTTGAAGTTGATTCAGGTGCATAGGTACTCAATGAGGCTGACTCAGATGCAGATACTGATGTCGAAACTGAAAGCGAAGTAGAGACTGACTGGCTTTCTGATACTGAACTGCTCAACGATGCTGACAATGATTCGGAGGTCGAGATGGATTCAGATGTTGAGACTGATTCTGAGGTAGACGCTGACACAGACGTTGATACTGATTCCGACGCTGATACTGATTCTGAGGTTGAAACTGACTCAGATGTAGATGCCGACTCTGAAGTAGACACTGATTCAGAAGTTGACGCTGACTCGGACGCAGAGGCTGATTCAGATGTTGATGCTGACTCAGAGGTTGAGACCGACTCAGAGGTTGAGACCGACTCAGAGGTAGAAACTGATTCAGACACTGAGACCGACTCGGACGTTGATACTGATTCAGAGACTGAAACTGACTCGAATGCCGAGACTGATTCGGACGTTGATACTGATTCGGATGTTGACACCGATTCAGACGTAGACACTGATTCGGATGTTGATACTGATTCGGATGTTGATACTGATTCTGATGCAGAAACTGATTCGGATGTTGACACCGATTCAGACGTAAACACTGATTCGGATACAGATGCCGATTCAGAGGTAGACACTGATTCGGATGTTGATACTGATTCGGATGCAGAAACTGATTCGGATGTTGACACCGATTCAGACGTAGACACTGATTCGGATGTTGACGCTGACTCGGACGCAGAGGCTGATTCAGAGACTGAGAATGATTCTGATGTTGACACTGACTCAGACGCCGAAACTGATTCAGAGGTTGAGACAGACTCGGATGCAGAAACTGATTCAGAGGCTGAAACCGATTCGGATGTTGACACCGACTCAGACGTTGAGACAGACTCAGATGATGATACTGATTCAGATACAGAAACCGATTCGGATGTTGACACCGATTCAGACGTTGATGCTGACTCGGATGCTGAAACTGATTCAGAGGTTGAGACTGATTCTGATGTTGAGACTGATTCTGAAGCAGATGCTGATTCGGACGCTGACACCGATTCAGAAGTTGACGCTGATTCAGAAGTTGACGCTGATTCAGATACAGAAACCGATTCGGACGTTGACACTGATTCTGAGGTCGATACAGATTCAGAGGTTGATGCTGATTCTGAGGTTGAAACTGACTCAGACGCTGACACTGATTCAGATGTCGATACAGATTCGGACGTTGATGCTGACTCCGATGCAGAGACTGATTCGGACGCAGAGGCTGATTCTGATGCCGATTCTGACGCTGATACTGACTCGGATGTTGATGCCGATTCTGAGGTTGAGACTGATTCAGAGGCTGACGCTGACTCCGATGTTGATGCCGATTCTGATGTAGATGCAGATTCAGAAGTAGACACTGATTCTGATGTTGACACTGACTCGGACGTTGACACTGATTCAGATGCTGATACCGACTCAGACGCTGACACTGACTCAGAGGTTGAGACTGATTCGGATATTGATTCAGATTCTGATGTTGACAATGATTCGGAAGTCGAAACGGATTCTGACGTAGAAACTGATTCAGACGCTGATACCGACTCAGACGCTGACACTGATTCGGACGTTGATACTGACTCAGAGGCTGACGCTGATTCGGACGTCGATACTGACTCAGAGGCTGACGCTGATTCAGATACAGAAACCGATTCGGACGTAGACACTAATTCTGACGTAGATACTGACTCTGACGTTGAGACCGATTCAGACGCTGAGACTGACTCAGACGCTGATACCGACTCAGACGCTGACACTGACTCAGAGGTTGAGACTGATTCGGATATTGATTCAGATTCTGATGTCGATTCCGATTCAGACGTAGACACTGATTCAGAAGTTGACGCTGACTCAGATGCTGAAACCGACTCAGACGCTGAAACTGATTCTGAGGTAGACACTGATTCTGATACAGAAACCGATTCAGACGTTGAGACTGACTCGGACGCAGATGCTGACTCAGACGTTGATACAGATTCTGATGTAGATGCTGACTCTGATGTCGAGACTGATTCAGAAGTTGACGCTGACTCAGATGCAGAAACTGATTCTGATGTCGATTCCGATTCAGACGTAGACACTGATTCAGAAGTTGACGCTGACTCAGATGCTGAAACCGACTCAGACGCTGAAACTGATTCTGAGGTAGACACTGATTCTGATACAGAAACCGATTCAGACGTTGAGACTGACTCGGACGCAGATGCTGACTCAGACGTTGATACAGATTCTGATGTAGATGCTGACTCTGATGTCGAGACTGATTCAGAAGCAGACACTGATTTAGACGTTGAAACTGACTCAGACGTTGAGACCGATTCAGACGTTGAAACTGATTCAGACGCTGATACCGACTCAGACGCTGACACTGATTCTGATGTTGACACCGATTCAGAAGTAGACACTGATTCTGATACAGAAATCGACTCAGATGCTGAAACCGACTCTGATGTCGAGATTGATTCGGACGTTGAAACTGACTCAGACGCAGAAGCTGATTCTGATGTAGATGCAGACTCGGACGCGGACAATGACTCGGATGTTGATTCAGACTCTGATGTCGACACTGATTCAGACGTTGAAACTGATTCAGATACAGAAACAGACTCAGATGCAGATACTGATTCGGAAGTCGACACCGATTCAGAGGTAGAAACCGACACCGAAGTTGAGGCTGATTGACTCTCTAATACGGAAGTGCTCAACGATGCTGATTTTCTAGCGGACTCACTCAAAGATACTGATGCAGACTCAGATTGCGATTGGCTTACGGATTTTGAAGCCGACTCGCGAGTCGATTGACTTAGTGACTCTGATACCGACTGTGAAAGCGATGCTGATGCTGACTGACTCACTGAAACAGAGGCGCTCGTTGAAGCAGATGTCGAACTTGAGACAGACTGGCTAACCACCTTGGATACACTCGCCGATACCGAAGCAGACTGCAAGGCACTGACACTTGCAGACGCTGATTCCGAAACCTTCACAGATTCAGATTTTCTTGTCGATACAGATTGACTCGTTGAAGCGGATTGAGATTGAGAAACCTCCTTGCTCAACGATTGACTGCGAGATAAACTAGCTTGAGCTGAGACACTTGCAGAAGCTGATTGGCTTAATGAAGCTGACAAACTTTGTGAGCGAACCGAGCTCAGTGACTGGCTCAATGAAACGCTCTGCTGTGTCGATATGCTCTGAGATTGCTTCGCACTTAAAGACTGACTGATCGATTGCGAAGTCTTCGTAGATGCACTCTGACTGTTTGATACAGACTGGCTGTGATCGCTATCTGACAGTTTCACCGCTACGACATTGGTCGTACTATCTTTATAAGTAATGGTGACTGTACCATCACTATTAACCGTATAGGACTTAATCCGGTTAGCCACCTCTGGGTTGACTGCCGATACAGCTGCAATCACCTTGCTCTTATCTGCATCTGTCAATGCAGTTAGACTCGTCACCTGAATAGTGCTTGTCGGCGCCACACCTGGCGTACGATCAGCGAGACGCCCTTGGGTAATCCGAATCTCACCCAAACCGTTTGGACGGTTCATATTGGAGGCATTGTCAATAGCCGCGACGTTGCGTTGCCATGTATTTCGGTAGGTATGGTAAAGATCATCTTTCAAATGAATGGTCGTTGTGATGGTTGCAGGGTTCGCACTGGTAGCCGTAATATCGCCCGTGATAGGAGCAATATCACCTGTTCCATACTGGCTGCCACCAAAGAAATTCCCGTTCAAAGCATTGTCGTTCAGATCCGCTCGTGCAACGACTTTCATTTCTTTCAACTTGCCACTATCGTCCGTCGCTGTAAACGTCACAACTGCATCGTCACCCGCATAAAGGACATAATTCTTCCCACCACCTTCAAGAGGGGTTGATTTTGGTTCCACACCATTGACGGTCAACTTAGCCGTCACTTCAGGACGTGTGGCATCTGTTACAGCAACCATGTTACTGGCATCGGAATAAACCGCATGGTCACCATACAGAATGCGAGTCTTAGCCGTTACGCCACCCGTTTGCAAGGGAGCATTCGGTGTTACGATCGCTTGTCCAGAAGCATCCGCTACTGCTGTTCCGATTTCATCATCATTGTTATACAAGACAACGGTCGATCCAGGCTCAACACCGGTCACTGTTACAGGCGTTTGAGTGTAAGCTTTCTCCAGCAAGCGTGTCTCTACAGTAGGAGCTGCGAGACGTTGCACAGGCATGGTCACATCATTAGAAGTATTGTCCTTATAGGTAATGGTCACCACACCTGCTGCTGAAACCGAGTATTCCTTGAAGTCTTTTGAAGTTGCAATATTCGGATTAGTAGCCTTAAAAGTTTCCCAAATCTTCTCTTTTTCAGCCTGGGCCAAGTTAGTAGTATCATTGACAAAAGTCGCTGTCGTCACAGCCGTAATCGGGTTTCGAATACCATCATTTTGCGGCAAAACCTGGATTCGTAGCGTTCGTGTTACTGACTGCTTAGCCGTATTGGTCACTACAAAAGAAACATTATAAATTCTCCCAGGCGTTACGATCTCTGTCTGACCAACAGTCCCCATAATATTAAAGGCTACTGCACTATTTTTCAAGGCCGATGTTTGCGGAACATTAATGCCATTCACTCGGTCACTACCAGAAGCGTAGCCAATGCTTTTAATACTATTTCGTGTAGGAATGGTTT
>OODN01000470.1_pt1 | contig 23842 bp, 25 predicted proteins | sample 1671651 | NCBI WGS metagenome assembly OODN01 (sample SAMN06348178, study PRJEB24527) | human gut metagenome | biome: human gut; feature: ankylosing spondylitis patient; material: feces | host: Homo sapiens | place: China | collected 2015-10 | reverse complement strand
GTTAGCGCAAGCTAACGAGCCACTAAGCCCTAGACTTCAGTCTAGGGTAGTTGACAAATATAATCTTATACCGCAAATTTGGGATGTTGTGTTCCAAAGCTGGAATAATATTCTATTTTTTTGGTATATACCAAAATCACTCCAAACTATTGTCTTATTTTTTGTTCCTCTTAAAATAAGGATTGCGAATGTGATAAAAGGAATAAGGAAAAACGTTAGATAGGATATAGAAGATGAAGAATAGATATAGTTTACAAAAATTATCAGTAGGTTTGTGTTCTGTAGTATTGGGGTGTATGTTGTTGCAAAATGCGACTACCCAAGAAGTAAAAGCAGATGCTGGGACTACTGAAGCTACACAAGCTTAATCAGCAGGTTCTACTTCTGATGGTACTGCTACTGGCAAATCAGGTTCGAACCCTGGTGGTGATGAAACACGCACTGCTAATGAAGGTCAACAAGTTCAAGGACTGGAAGCTTCTGATTATCAAGAAGAAACTGTAACTTCTAAGGATTTGAAAGACAAGTTTAATTTTCATAAATATGATAATGGAACAAAAATAGACCTATCTCTTAAGCAAAATGAAAAAGAAATGCAAAATGATGATGGTTCGATTACACTAACGCATGTAAACAAGGGACCGGTGATGAAGAAGGATGGCAGGGTAGCGCCGTTTGGGCTGATCGATATCAAATTGGTCAGATCAATCTAGAAGTAATCAATTATGTTGACCAAAATGGCAATGAATTGGCTCCATCTACAACGCAAAAGATTACTTTTTCTAGAGAATTGAAACATGATTTAGTTACTGATAAATATACTGAAGTAAGTCATAAGGGTACAACTACATTTAATGAGGTTCCCGTAAATGCAGTTATCACTAAGAATGGTGTTGACTACAGACTTGATTATGTTGATCCAGGTTATGCTGCTGGCAATAAGAGTGTCAAGGCTAACGAAAAAAGCCAAAAGGCACAATTACCACAAACTGGTGATAAGAAAGCAACTGGCTTAACTGTTTTCGGTATGCTTGTTAGTCTCTTGGGTATGGCTGACTTGTCTATTTCAGATAGATTTAAAAAGTTGTCCAAAGCTAAGAAATCAAAATAAATAGAATATAAAAAAGGCAGATGAAGAAAAATTCATCTGCTTTTTTGATTTACTAGATTAAACTAATTTTTACATCTCATCTTCACGTTTTTCTTCACGTTTACGTAACCATGGTAATAAGAAACCTAAACCGAAGAGTACGATAACAGTGATGATGTTCATCATTAATTGGTGGTTAAATGCGGCACTACCAAATGTTGCTTCTGCTTCTTGAGGGATGAAACCTAAAGTTGCACAGATAAAGGTGAAGATTAGGCACCACCAACCCATGATTAAGGCACCGGTTCTGTTTTTAATGAAGACATAATCTGAATGGTAGTTCTTTTCATGCATACGAAGCATTATGAAGGCGAAGAATACCCAGCAAGTCTTGTATGGTGAAATAATACCGTTGATGTTTAACAACCAGTTATAGATTGAGTTAATGTTTGGCAAAGTACCAGTAAGTAAAAGAAGGAATAATGCCAAACCACAAGTCAAAGTGTAAGAGTGAACTGGACGACCAGTCTTGTCCTTCTTACCAGTAAGCCACTTAGGCATGTATCTGTTGGCAACGTCACCAGCAAATACACGACTTGAAGCATCAAGTAAAACAGCTAATTGAGCCATCATAAAGATAGCTTGTACAACTGCGAAGATGTACATTAAGACTTTGCCCAAGCCTAAACTTTCACCTAAAAGTTGGAAAGCGTAGTAAGGACCGTTCATCTTAAAGTCATGTGGAATGTGGTGGGCATTGAAGAAGACTGCCAATGCCAAAGTACCAAAGATGGTTAAGAAACCAGTCATGATAGCTAACATCCACATAGCCTTAGGAAATTCGTGCTTTGGATCACGCATTTGAACAATGTAAGGTGCAGCAAGTTCGGCACCAGACATAGCGAAGATCAACAAACCAGTAGTTGAGAAGTATCTCAAACTAAATGATGGCTTAAATGAATCCCAGTTGAATGGTTGGGTGGCAATGTGGTGACCGTGCATCACTGACCAAGCTGCAAGTAAAACAAAGAGCATGGACATGATGAACATGGCACCACCACCGATTAAGGAAAGAAGCTCAAGTGAGTTCTTAATCGCATTTTCAATTAGGATAAATGCCAAGATAATTACAAAAGTCAAGATCCCGAACCAGAAAGTGGACATGTGCTTGTCCAAGGTGTTATTGCCCAAAATAATCCATGAGAATGAAACAATAACTGAGTTGGAAACGTCTACTAGGTAAGGAACGGTTTGTACCCAGTACATCCATGAGGTCCAGTAACCCAAAGTATCGTTAGATGAGTGACGAACCCATGAAGCAAGACCACCGGCTTGGTCTTTGAAAGTCAATCCCATTTGACTACACATTAATGCGTAAGGGATAACATAAGCGAATAACAGGAATATCCATGAAACAACTACAGATAAACCTTGGTTTTGAAATGGGTAAAAGATGTTTTCAAAACTGATAATAGTTACGAAGTCGATTAAGGCAATAACCGGCCATTTCATGTAATGTTTTTTGCCCGGCTCGAAATTAATGGTTTCGATTTCTTCTGACATAAAAAATATTTTCCTCCAAGAATGTATTTAATTGTGAAACAAAAAAATTTATCTATCCCTGCGGAGGAGAACACGGCAAGTGCACTTGTCTAAAACCTCCAATGTTTATATAATAATGTGTACTGTAAATTACGAATATAGGTCAGATTGCAACCCTACTGTAAAAAAGATTATAAAGATTTTCATAAGATTTGCAATAAGCAACTTAAAATTGTAATCAAATTGGAAAGGGGAAAGATGTATTTTTTAAAAATTGCTATTGGAAATGGAGTAAATATTAGTCAATTACGGGAATGGTCATCTGTTCCGCTTGATCAAATCGACAACAGTTCTGAATTAGCAGCTATTGTCATTAAAAATGGCGATCGAACTGCTAAGCAGGAAGCAACAGATTTGCGAGCACAATCTGATTTTCCTATTCCTGTGATTGAGGTGGATGGTCAAGCAAGCAAGGCTGATATTGCCAAAATCAACCAAGCTGCTAAAGACTATGAACAAAAGATGGTGCCAGGCTTTTTGACTGATTTAATCAACTTCGCTGAAGCAAAGCCAATTAGTTTTACTACGCCTGGCCACCACAATGGCCAATATTATGATTTGCATCCCGCTGGCGTTGTCTTTAACAAATTCTTCGGCAAAAACTTAATGTTTGCCGACACCAGTGACACCGTACCTCAATTAGGCGATACGATGACTCATGCTGGTACGCCTCTTGATGCAGAAAAATTGGCCGCCCAAACTTATCATGCCGATAAAGTTTACTTTTGTACCAACGGTACAACCAGTGCCAACTCGATTTGTGCCAGTGCACTTTTGTCAGAAGGCGATCTAGTATTATTTGACCGCAACAATCACAAATCTTTATACAATAGTGCTTTAGTCATGAGTGGGGCAAAGCCAGTTTATATTCCAACTGACCGTAATGGTTTAGGCTTAATTGGAGAAATGGATCCCGACTTTTTAACTGAAGATAAAATCAGAGCTGAAATTGCTAAAGTCGATCCGGAAAAAGCTAAGGCAAAGCGTCCATTTAGATTAGCTATTGTGCAAGCTGAAACTTACGATGGTGTCTTCTATGATGCTAAGTGGATCGTTGATAAGATTGGCAAACTCTGTGACTACATCTTATTTGACTGTGCATGGGGCGGTTTTGAAGAATTTGTGCCAATTATGGAGCACCTGTCACCATTACTCCTTAACTTAGGACCAGATGATCCTGGTATCTTGGTAACCCAATCTTTGCATAAGCAACAAGTTGGTATGGCCCAAGCTTCACAAATTTTGAAGAAAGACTCACACATTAAGGGCCAAAAGCGCTACGTTGATCACAAGCACTTTAACCATGAATACTTGAAGTTTGTTACTTCTTCATATGCTTACCCACTTTATGCCTCACTCACTGTTAATTCATACGTCACTGCTGGAGAAGGCAATAAGATTTGGTGGGACAAGATCTTGCGCATGGGGATTGAATGGCGCAAGCAACTTTTGAAGAAGTCTAAGTTGTTTAAACCATTTGTTCCAGATAACTTTGCGGATATTCCAACTGATGAATTAGCAACTAACGCTAAGTACTGGAATATGAGCAAGGAAGATAACTGGCATGGCTTTACCAAGATGGGTCAAGGCGAAGCCATGATTGATCCGCTTAAGATTACAGTTAAAACACCAGGTATTGATGTCAAGAATGCTAAATACGAAGAAACTGGTATTCCTGGTGCAGTTGTAGCGGAATTTTTGATGGAAAATCATATTATTCGTGCCAAGAACGACCTGAATTCACTTTTATTCTTGTTAACTCCAGGCGATACCAAAGAAGAGCTTGATACCTTGCTTGATGCATTTTTGAAGTTTGAAAAGTACTACAAGGACGATGCTTTAGTAAAAGACGTCTTGCCTGTTTTGTACAAGGAATATCCTGACCGCTACAAGGGCTACACTGTTAAGCAGCTTTGCCAGGAAATGCATGAATACTACAAGAAGAACAATACTTTTGTTTTGCAGCAAAAGTTGTTCGAAAAGCCAGGGATGCAAGACTACAAGATGACGCCTTCAGAAGCTGATCAAATGTTTAAGCGGAATGAAAATGAAGTCGTTGATCTTGAAGATGTAGTTGACAGAACGGCAGCTGAAGGTGCGTTGCCATACCCACCAGGTGTTTTTATCGTAGCTCCTGGTGAAAAGTGGGACACAGTTGATCAAAAGTACTTTGAAGTTTTAGCCCATGCCATTGAAAAATTCCCAGGCTTTGTACCAGAAATTCAAGGTGTATACTTGGATCAAAATGAAGATGGTACCTTAAAAGTACAGGCGGAAGTCATAAAAAAATAAGAGAAAAGGGAGTAAAGAATGAGTTTTTCTTGGAAAGAAAATTTACCAGAAGAATTAAAAGAAAAGGTAACTAAGGTTGAAAATATGATTCAGCCTCGAATCGAAGAAATCGATGAACAAGTTTTATACAACCAACAAAGAGTGCTTGATTTGTTTAGAAAGCACCATGTTGGTGAAGAAGACTTAGTTCCATCAACTGGTTACGGCTACGATGATATTGGTCGTGACAAGATTGAGGATATTTATGCCGACTACTTCAAGGTAGATGATGCTTTAGTAAGACCACAATTTGGTTCAGGTACTCATGCTATTACCGTTGGTCTTTTCAGCATGCTTCGTCCAGGTGACACCCTTTACTACTTGACTGGGACTCCATATGACACTATTCAAGAAGTTATCGGTTTAGCAGGTAACAAGCCAGGCAACATGAAGGAATGGGACATCAACTTCAAGACCACTGAATTAACTGATGATGGTCAAGTTGATTACGAAAAGGCTAGAGAAGATCTTCAAGATAAGTCAATCAAGGTTGTAGCTATTCAAAGATCTCTTGGCTATGCAACGCGCAAGACTTTTACCATGGACAAGATCAAGAAGATGCTTAAATTTGTTAAGGAAGTTCGTCCTGACGTTAACATCTTTATTGATAACTGTTACGGTGAATTCTCAGAATGTGAAGAACCAACATTTTATGGTGCTGATATGATGGCCGGTTCACTTTATAAGAACGCAGGTGCCGGTTTGGTTAAAGGCGGTGCTTTCTTGGTAGGTCGTCAAGACTTGATCGATGGTGCCGGTTCACGTTTGACTGTACCAGGTGCTGGTAAAGGTGAAGGCGCAACTTGGGGCTACTTACGTGATATTTACCAAGGCTTCTTCATGGCACCTCATACAACTGGTGAAGCGCAAAAGGGTATGGTCTTTACAGCTGCACTTTTGGAAGAAATGGGCCTGGAAGTATCACCTAAATGGAGCGATCCTCGTAGTGACATTGTGCAAACTGTTACCTTTGGTAAACCAGATCCAATGGTTAAGTTCTGTGCCGCAATTCAACACTACTCACCAATGAACTCATTCGTTGATCCAATTCCTTACCACCAAGATGGTTATGAAGATGAAGTTGTCATGGCTTCAGGTTCATTTGTTGAAGGCTCAACTATTGAATTATCATCTGATGGTCCGCTTCGTGATCCATACATGTTGTACATTCAAGGCGGTTTGTCTTATGCTCATGATAAGATTGCCATCACGCATGCGGTTGAAGAAACATTTTACAAGTAATAAAAAAAGGCAGATAATGCCTTTTTTGTTTGAGCTAAGGATAATCAGGATAAGAAAAATAAGTAAAATAAAACTGCCTTGAAATAATTCTCAAGGCAGTTTTTTATTAACGATTTTTATTACTTATCTTCTTGTAAGATATCGTCAATTTTTTGAACAGCTTCATTAGAGCCAATCAAAGTAATTTGATCATGTGGATTAATGACATCTGTGGCAAGAGGCACCTCATTCAAGTGTCCATCATGAACAATGCCAATTACGTTAACGTCGTAGTTCTTACGAAAATCTAATTCGCCGAGTGACTTATTAAAGAAACGTGGATTTTCAACGCTAACTTCAATCAAAGAAACATTTTTAGAAAGGTGAAAGAAATTAACCACGTTAGGGTGAAGTTGACGGAAAATCAATTGACGGGCCATATCTTGTTCAGGTTCAATCACATGATCAGCTCCAATTTTTTCAAGAACCAAGCGGTGATTGTGGTTATTGGCCCGCGTTGTAACGTCAGGTGCGCCAAGTTTCTTAGCTAGCATAGTTGCGATAATGCTACCTTCGACGTTTTCACCCATGGTGACAAAAACATGATCGAAAGAACCAATATCCAAATCACGCAGTTCATCTTCATCGGTGGCATCTGCAATAACTGCGTGGGTAACCAGGTGGGCTACATCGTTAATTACTTCTTCGTTTGAATCAATTACTAAAACATCTTGTTCGGCTTTTAAAAGGGCAACAGTAAGTGCCATGCCGAATTTTCCTAGTCCTAAAACAGCAAAACTTTGATCAGCCAATGATAATTTCCTCCTCTGGATAACGATAACTTTGTTTTGTAGGATGTGACTTGAAGATAGAATACATGAAAGTGTAAATTCCAACACGTCCAATAAACATCAAAGCCATAATAATGATTTTGCCAAATAAATTAAGGTGAGGTGTAAGTCCTAATGTTAGACCTACGGTACCGAATGCGGAGACTGCTTCAAAAACAGCCTTGGTAACACCATTATGACCTAAACTTGATTGGGTCATAGTTAATAATAGAGTCGCTAAAATGATTAATAAAATCGCAGAAAAGAATAGGGTTAAGGCGCGATTGATGTTATCACGAGTGAAGCGGCGGTGCGAAAAGGCAGGTTCTTTTCCAGTAAACGTACCGATACTTTGCAAAAAGAGAATTCCGATAGTTGAGGTTTTAACACCACCAGCGGTGGAGCCAGGGGTACCACCGATGAACATCAAGATAATGGTAATGGCAATCCCGGCCGTACTTAGTTTAGAATAAGGAACCGAGAAAAATCCGGCCGTCCTTGGTGTTACTGCCAAAAATAGGGTGTTAAAGAAACGATCTTCGCCATTAAGACTACCACTGAATTGCTTAAGGTTTTGCTCACTGAACAAGAAACCGATGATTGATAAAACTAAGATAATCAAACCAACCGTTAAAGCAAAACGGGTATGCAGGGTGATCTTGTGACGAATATGGTAAGTTAATAAATCACGCCAAACTAAGAAACCAAATGAACCAGCCCCAATTAAGAGCATAATCACAGTTAAAACATAAGGATTATTATTCAATTGCTCAAGCGACGGACCAAACAAGTCAAAACCGGCATTACAATAAGCAGCTACCGAATGGAAAAGACTGTACCAGATACCTTTGCCAAGGCCAAGTTTGGGTTCTAGAGCAATGAAAAGCAACCCTGCTCCGATTAACTGAATCACCAATGAAAGGCGAATAATTAAACGAACAACCCGAAATTGAGAAAGGTGGTTCAGATTAAGGGCCTCCCCCGTTAACATTCTTGCACCTAAACTCATGCGCTGGTGAGCAAAGTTGCTGAGCATGACGGCAAAAGTCATAAAGCCCAAACCGCCAACTTCAACTAAGATCATGATCACAAGCTGACCAAAAAATGACCAGTGCGTAGCCGTGGTAACTGTACTTAATCCGGTAACGCAGACTGCCGAAGTTGCAGTAAAGAGCGCGTCAGAATAAGCAGTGGCTTGGCCTGCTTTATCCGCAAACGGCAGCGATAAAAGAATGCTGCCGATAAGGATCATGATTAAGAAACCAATGGTTAAAGCAAGTGAAAATGTGATACGTCGATGAAAAAGATGTATCAAGTTTTTTCCTTCTTTCTGAGATAGAATACTTTATTAATTATAAGGCAAAAGAATTTTCATTGATACTTTGCTAAAATAAAGAAAGTATTTCATGCAAGTTAGGAAAATTAGATGAATCCAGAAAAAGTATTAAAACAAACTTTTGGCTATGATAGTTTTCGTCCAGGACAAAAGAAAGTCATTGATTTAGTTTTAAATAAACAGAATGTACTGGCGGTAATGCCGACTGGTGCAGGGAAGTCGCTGTGTTATCAAGTTCCAGCCTTGATGAATGCTGGCGTCACCTTGGTTATTTCACCTTTAATTTCATTAATGAAGGATCAGATTGATACCTTAAAGCAAAACGGAATTAATGCGGCTGCTTTAAACTCTGCGACGCCGCAAGAAGAAATAAATCCGATTTTGCGTCAGGCCTATGAGGGCAAGATCAAATTGATCTATATTACGCCAGAACGTCTAGCAATCGACTATTTTAGATATCAACTTAATTTCTTAGATATCGATTTAGTTGCAGTTGATGAAGCACACTGTATTTCTCAGTGGGGGCATGATTTTAGACCGGCTTACCGACAGCTGCTTGATGGAATAAATTCTTTGAAGAGCAGACCAAATATTTTGGCCTTAACTGCAACTGCCACGCCAGCGGTTCAAGATGATATTTGTGAGCAGTTGAATATTCCTAAGCAAAATATGGTTATCACTTCATTTGCCCGTCCAAATTTGAGCTTTAAGGTGGTTAATTCACCGCAAAACACGCCACTTTATATTGCACAGTACATCAAAATGCATCCCGATGAAGCAGGGATCATCTACACCAATACGCGTAAGAAAGTAGAGAGCCTAACTGATTATTTAGCTAAAAAAGGTATCTCAGTTGGAGCCTATCATGGCGGGATGGAGACTAAAGAAAGAGACGAAGTACAAGAAGCGTTTCAATTTGATCAAGTTCAGGTAATTGTTGCCACTAATGCCTTCGGAATGGGAATCGATAAAAGCAATGTCCGCTTTGTCATTCATGCCTCAAGTGCTCGTAATATTGAAAGCTACTATCAAGAAGCAGGACGTGCTGGTCGAGATGGCGAAGAAAGTGAAGCAATTATGATCTACCATCCGGGAGATTTGCGCCAGTATCGCTTCTTTATCGATGAATCAACGGCTGATGAAAAATACCGCGAATTGCAGTATCAAAAATTGCAAGCAATCACCGATTATGCCAATACGGGTGAGTGTTTGCAGCAGTTTATTGTGCGCTATTTCGGGCAAGACTGTGAACCTTGCGGCAAGTGCTCTAATTGTTTAAACCAAGATGAATTAACTGATATTACGGCCGATGCGCAAAAAGTGATTTCGATGGTTTACGAACTTGATGGGCGTTTTGGTAAAAACGTTGTAGCGCAGTGTCTAGTTGGTTCAAATAATCAAAAAATGAAAGAGATGAATGCTTCACAGTATGATCATTTTGGTAGCTTAAAAATGAATCAAAAAGAGGCAATCAGCTTAATTGACTATCTAATTGCGTCTAGATATTTAGAAATTGAAGGCACGAAATATCCGTTAGTTCATGTGACTAATCGTGGTTGGGATGTGCTTGATGGCAAAATAACAGTAAAAAGACGAATTGCGAAGGTCCAAAAGAAAAAGCAAATTTTTGCTCAGGATGAAAATCCAGATTTATATGAAGCATTACGAAAGAAGAGAATGGAATTAGCCAGAAAGCAAAGAGTACCTGCATTTATGATCTTTTCTGATCGCAGCCTGCATGATATGGCTAAGACCAAACCACAAAATGAAGCAGAGTTCTTAGAAGTCAGTGGGGTAGGTCAAGCCAAAATGCAAAAGTATGGCGCAACCATGATTCAGGTAATTAAGAGCTTTTAGTTATTACTTATAGAAAAATTAGCACCTTTATATTGGCTTACTTATTCTTTTTAATTTACAATAGGGGTATTAAACGAAAGGAAGACTAAAGATGGCTAAAAAAACTTTAATTTTGTATTACTCATGGTCAGGCAATACCAAGGAAATGGCTGAGAAGATTAGTGGTGAAATTGCCGGTAATGACATTGAAGAAGTAACTGTAGCTGATGGTACCTTCGATTCAGATATGTATAAGACTAATGACATTGCATTAGATCAAATCCAAGGAAAAGAAGAATTTCCTGAAGCACAAGTTAAAGATATCGACTTTAATAAATATGATTTGATTTTAGTAGGTAGTCCAGTTTGGTCAGGTTATCCTGCAACCCCAATCAAATCACTTCTTGAAAAGATGAAAAACTACAAAGGCGAAGTTGCTTCATTCTTTACTTCTGCAGGAACCAACCATAAGGCTTACGCAAGTCACTTTAAAGAATGGGCTAACGGCTTAAATATTATTGGCGTTGCTCGTGACGATAGTGAAGTTAGCGACTGGGTAAAATAGTTAAATAAAAATTATTATGTAAAGCAGCTGATGGGCTGCTTTTTTGTTAAATGAAAATTAAAGGTTGATTTACTCACTTTATTAATATAAGATTAAATTAATATTAATTATTGAATATATTAATGTGAATAAGGTGAGGATATGGATTTGATTAAACAAATTTCTAGTATGGGTCTTGTTTTGGATGGTGCGATGTCAACAGCACTTGAGAAACAAGGAATTGATACAAATACAGATTTATGGACAGCTGTAGCTTTAGACAAAGACCTAGATAAAGTTTATAAAGTTCATATGAACTACTTCCAAGTCGGTGCTCAAATGACAATTACTGATACATACCAAGCAAATGTGCAAGCTTTTGAAAAGCACGGTTATTCTGAAGACAAGGCTAAAGAAATGATTGCTGATGCGGTAAAAATAGCGAAAAAGGCGAGAGATGATTTTGAAAAGAAGACAGGTATCCATAACTATGTAGCCGCTTCTGTGGGTTCATATGGCGCTTATTTAGCCGAAGGCAACGAATTTCGTGGCGATTATGATCTAACTAAAAAACAATACTTGGATTTTCATTTGCCACGCTTGCAAGTATTGCTTCAAAATAAGCCAGATTGTTTAGCTATTGAAACGCAACCTAAGCTTGATGAGGTAGTTGTCCTTTTAGACTGGTTAAAAGAAAACGCACCTGAAATGCCAGTGTATGTGAGTTTTACTTTGCATGATACAACAAAGATTAGTGATGGCACTCCTTTGAAAAAGGTGATGGAAAAAATAAATGAGTATGATCAAGTCTTCGCGGTTGGTGCCAATTGCTTTAAGCCATTTTTAGCCACTACCGCAATCGATAAGATGCGCGAATTTACCAAGAAAAACATTATCGTTTACCCTAACTTGGGTGGCGTATATAACGAATTCGAGAGAAATTGGATTCCGTTTAATGCTAAGTTTGATTTTGGTAAATTAAGCAAGGAATGGTATGAGCACGGTGCTTGCATTATTGGGGGATGCTGCTCAACTGGAGTTAAAGAAATTAGTCAAATCGCCGCCTTTTATAAAATTTTGAATAATCAGAAGAGCAAGCAAAAATTAGATCTTAAACCCAATAGTAATTTAATGAAGTCAACTAGATCAAAAGTGTAATTTTTTAAAACAAATCTCTTCCAATTTTTTAGATAATTTGGTAATATGATAGCGGAGCGTGTGATGAGCGCTCCGAGGATGAAAAGGCTAAGCAAGATGTCTCTTAGGGCATCTGCTGATAGGAAGAAATTTGAAGGTGTAGAAAAGCCATTAAGGACATTTTCCTTAGTGACTTTTTTTGTAAAAAAAGACCACTAGCAAATGCTAGTGGTTATTTTTTTAGAAATCATTTTTTGCTGTTCTCGGAGTTACCTTGTCCCAAATTGCATCGACAATGCCAATCCACATTGCACCAAGTGCAACTGAACCACAGACATCTGATGGAAAGTGAGCATACAAGTAAACTCTTGAGATCATTACTAGAACAAGCCAGACGACCAAAAGTACGTCTAACCAAACTCTAGTAGTTCTGTTTTTGACTAATGCTGGAATTAAAATGAGCATTAACCAAAAGACGATGATTGACATGCCCAATGTGTGGCCACTTGGAAAACTGAAACCGTCATCTACTGCCAGGTGAGCAGCTGGACGAGCACGTTGGACAATGTGTTTAACGATCCAACCAAACGCATCAGCAGTAATTAATGAAACGACAATGCTGAGCGAGAGGGGACGCTGCTTTTCAATCCATAGAATAATTGCAATAAGTAGCATCCAAACCAGATCAACCTTGGTATCGGCCAAGAACGTAATCTTGAGCATCAGGCCCTTTAAGCCAGGGATTGTATGCACAAGTTGTTCAAAGAAGTTGTCGAATTCATTGATCCAGCTCGCATGCATCATGATTGAAATCGCCAAAATTAAGAAGATTGGCAAACCAACACAAATAGCTGTGATATTTTTCTTTCGCATATTTTCCTCGAAGTAAATTAATTTTTAAACAACATAAAAAGTTTACCATATAAAATATAAATAAAGATAATTTTCTTGGTAAGAAAATTGAAAAATGAAAGTTTAGAGGAATTATCCTTATTAATAAGTAAAAATTTATATAATATGTAACTTCAATGAAAAAAATAAATGCTAAGATTATGCTATAAAGAAATTAACATTTCTGGAGGGTTTTGAAAACGAGACATTTTAAAAGAATATTAATCAAAACGGCCATTTCGCTTACTGCTGTTTCTGCATTGCCAATTGCTTCAATTGCAACAGCAAAGACTGCAAATGCGGCAGATGATCAAACTGAAATGCGCAGTTTTGTAAGAAAAACAATTGCAAACAACTATGCAAGAGGAACTACTGTTGTTGTTAAAAATGGTCAACCACAACAAATTAGTTACGGCTATGGCTATTATGGTAAGCGTCTTGGCGCAGGCAACAGCAAGGTGGTTTATCCAGTTTGTTCATTGCAAAAAGTAATTACTGCGGCAATTATTACGCAATTGATTTATGCAGGAAAGTTTACGCAAGATACTAAGATTTCCAATTGGTATCCTAACTTGAAGGGTGCATCAAATATCACTGTAGGTAACTTGATGACTCATACTTCAGGTCTTAAGGCAACAGATACTGAAGTTAACCGTGGTCGCATTTATTCAGAAAATGATGCGATCAACTGGGTGGTTAACAAGTTGAACTCAACTACCCAAAACCAACCGGGCAAGTTTTCTTACAACAACACTAACTACATCTTGCTTGCAGGTATTATTCGCCAGGTAACCGGTAAGTCTTACAAGCAAAATGTCCAAGAACGTGTGATTAATCCATTAGGCTTGAAGAGAACCTACTTCCTTGAAGACATTCCTTCAGGCATGACCGATGGGATTTCATATACTTGGAACTACAAGAACTATCAATGGGCTCAATACGTTAAAAAGCAACAAGCTTCACAACTTGTAGGTGCTGGTAACTTGTTCTCAACCCCAATGGATTACTACAAGATCCAAGTTGGTTTGACCAATGGCAAGATCTTGGATCGAGCTGAATACAACTACATGACTAACTTGGATACTAAGCCTTCAAACGGTTATTCAGGTGGGATGTACGTTAAGGGCAACCTTAAGTCCGCTTATGGTAACTTGTACAATACTCACTTTGGTAACTGGGTACAATTGACCAAGGATAATCAAAATGGTTTGATCATGTTCTTGAACCAAACTCAAAATGATGAAGCTAGAAACAAGAATATTGGTTACCAAATTTTGAATCATATTCAACCAAATACTTTTAGTTCAAAATAGAATATTATTTTAGTCCTGCTACTAACCTATGATAAGCTAGTAGCAGGATTTTTATTTAGGAGTGAGGAAATGATTAATGGAGGAGTTTTAATCAGTCAGGACTTGTCGTGTGCAGGGCAAGTGTCGTCTTCGGTAGCTCTGCCTATTCTTGGTGCATGTGGCACAAGGCCAACTCTTCTGCCTACGGCCATTTTGTCTACGCATACCGGTTTTCAAGGCAATACTTATCTAGATTTAAGTAGTGAAATGACTAAAATAGTTGCTCATTGGCAAAAAATTAATTTGAACTTTGATGCTTTATATTTAGGCTACTTAGGTCAAAATGCGTTAGATTTTTGGCTTGATAAGATCGAACAAATAAAACGTGCCGATCAGGTAGTTTTAATTGATCCTGCGATGGCCGATCATGGCAAGATGTACCGCGGCTTGGACGAGGAATATGTCAAAAAGATGCGCCAGCTGATCCCCAAAGCGACGATTTTAACGCCGAATATCACTGAAGCAGCATTTTTATTAGGCAAAGATTTAACAAAAGTATCATTAGAAAAAGCACAGGAATTTGCCACAGAATTAGCTAAAAAGTTTTCTATTCCCAATGTGGTAATTACGGGAATTTCTGTCACTAAGAAGAAAATCGGTGAAGTTGGTGTAACAGATGGTAAAAACTGGTCATTAATTCAAAAAAAGTTGTCTGGCAGCTTCTTTGGCACCGGCGACATGTTTGCTAGTGCATTTTTAGCAGCAGTTTTACATGGCAACAACTTAGAAAAAAGCTGTTCAATTGCGGCCGATTTTATTAGAATAGCAATTATGAATACGAAACAAAATCCGCTGTTTGGGCCTAACTATGCGGCAGGCTTGCCATGGTTATTGGATGAAATAGAAAAGTAGGTGTGAGATATGAGAAAAGATATTAATTCGTTACAATCTTTAATTTTTACTGGTTTATTTGCGGCAATTATTTATATCGGGATCTGGGTACTGCGTATTCCCGTACCAGCAATGGTAGGTCGTCCGTTTATTCACTTCGGTAACACTTTAACTGCTGTAGCGATCCTTTATTTAGGCTATCGCAACGGTATGATTGCCGGGATTATCGGGTTAGGTGGCTTTGACCTACTTAACGGTTATGCGGCAACTTCATGGTTGACGATGCTGGAAGTCGTAGTTGTAGCAACGGTTTTAACCGCTGTTTATCGTGGGATGAACTATCGCGACTCCAAGAAGAACATCATTATTTTAGGTATCATTGCTGGGGTGACTAAAATTTTTACTACTTATTGTGTTTCAATTGTCGAAGCACTGATGGTGGGAACTAGTTTACGAGTTGCTTATATTGGAGCTTTTGTCAGTCTGCCAGCAACCGTCATCAATTCAATTTCCACCGCAATCTGTACGCCAATTTTGTACTTTGCTCTAAAAGATGTGGTGAAGGCAATTATGAAAAAGGCCAATTAAAGAAACAATAGATTTTACACACGTATTGATGGGTGCTATATTAAATCTGTTGAATGATAAAAAGGATAGAATTTTATGAACGAAGATCTGAGGAAAAAAAATAAACGAAATAATCTGATCATCTTAGTGGTCGGAATTGTCATTATCATCGGTATCATTGCCGGTTTTAGCATCCATAATCACCGTGTTGCTACACAAACTGCAGCTGAAAAGTTTGCACGAACTCACTTTAATCCTAATGTAAAAATCGATGGGGTTAAGGTAGGCAAGTTAACCGTCAAGAAGGCTACAGATAAGGTTAATAAGAATGCAAAGAATGTAGTTACATTGAAAGACAACAAGTTGGTGTACAGCTATAGCACTACTAGTCAAACAATTGATGAGCAAGAAACTAGTGAGCTATTTAAAAAGCAACAAACTAAGACACCATCAGACAAGAGCTACAGTTACACCACTAAGGATTTAGCTACTGCCAAGAATAAGTTGAATAGTCTTAAAAAGGCAACTATTAACTATAAGATTAATGGTAAAAGCTACAAGTTAAAGGCTGGTGAACTCTTAAATGATGTTTCTTACCAAAATGGCAAATACCAATTTGGCAACACAATTAAGTTGACTGACAAGTTGAACCAAATTGATAAAGAAGTTTCTACTTTGCATAAGAGCTACAAGTTTACTGTTCCAACTGGCAATAAAGTAAAGGGTAAGACCATTACTGTTAAGAACAAGACTTGGGGTTGGGGCGTATACGTACAAAAGACCCGTCGTCTCTTGCTTGATGCCTTTGCACAAGGTAAGACTACTTTTGATGGTGCAGACGCCATTTATGGTTTAGGTTACAGTACTTATGCTCACGGCTACGGCAGATCAAATCATGAAATCGGCAATACTTACGCCGTTGTTTCTTTGAAGAAGCAAGAAGTATGGCTTGTAAGAAACGGCAAGCTTAAAGTTCATTTAAGAGATGTCGTTACTGGTACTATGGAAGGTAGCAAGGGCGATCAAACTCCTCGTGGCGTTTGGTACATCCACTACAAACAAAGAAATGCCACTCTCCGTGGTAGTAACGATGATGGTTCAAGTTATGCTTCACCAGTTAGTTACTGGATGCCATTTACTTTGAGTGGTTGTGGCTTCCACGACGCAAGTTGGAGAACTGACTGGAGCAAGACAGCCTACTTAAAGGGTGGTTCACACGGCTGTGTCAACGTTAAGCCAAGTGAAATTAGAAGCGTTTGGAACAATATTTCTAAGAACGAACCTGTAATTATTTACGAATAATTATAATCTTTCATTTATAAATTAAATTTAACAAATAAAGAAAATAGAACTACCATAACAAGTGGCCGGATAAAAATCCTTCCTCCTGAAGTGATTATTACATAACCTATTTTCTTCATTATAAATCTCGCTAAGGTCGCAGTAATGTTATGTACATTGCTGCGGCTTTTTTATAATTTAATGTTTATAACCATAAAAAGAATGTTATAGTAAGCAATGTAGGAAAAGAGGATTTTGAAAGATGATCGATATTTATAATGAAAAACTTGCAAAATATGCAGATGGTAAACGCCGTATTTTTACTGCAACCTTTTTGCGTCCTGATGATCGTAAGGGAATTTTTCAAAATTTGACAGTTAATAATGAAGACAATGTTGTAGTTAAACAAATTGTTTTACGAATGAACAAAGCCTTTAAGGAATTAAACCTTGAAAAAGGCGACGTTGTTCAATTTGAAGCAATCGTTAAGCAAAACAGTCGTGGTGAATACACTGTTGAACGTCCTACTGGAGTGGAAAGAATTAGTTCTGGTCAAGATGAGGAAGACAGCGGTGTTCACGTTGTCGGCGACGATTGGGATTGGTTTGAAAAGTAAAAGAGATAATTAAAGATAGAATTTGGTTAGCAGGTCCAGACGGACATGCTTTTTTTATCAAAAAGATTAAAAAATATAAAGAACACAATTTGTAAAAAATAAGACTTTAAAGGTTAAGGATATCAAGAAGCCAGTTAGAACCGTCTATCTTAAGATGAAGCCTAAGAATTTTTTATATCAAACAATGAAGCAGGCGATAAAAGCTTGGAACAATACTGGTGCATTTACTTTTAAGCAGGTTAAACGACAGAGGGATGCCAACATCATTGTGACTGATATTAAGAGAAAGGACATTCCAATGCCTGGGATCGCATTTGTTAAAAATGATGTCTTGCATATCGGTCGCAAAGCTAGCAAGTTGAATCCAGTGATTAACCTTAATCCAGCATTTTTGAATAAGTCATATGTGAGAAAACAATTGAAAGACAGTGGAATTCCGGCAGATCAAACCGATCTTGCTTTTAGTAGATGGACATTAGCAATCTGTGAACATGAATTAGGTCATGCCATTGGATTGAAGCACTATAAGGGAGCAAAGCCATCAGTGATAAAAGAAAATCCAGGTGTGCCAATTCAACCAGTTGACGTGCAAAATGTACGCAAATTGTATCATCTTGGTCAATAGCCGACATTTTTGTATAATGGACTTATCTTGTAAAGAAAGCAGATTTGATAATGTTAAAAGACGAAAAGAAATTTGATGAGTTAGGTCAAAAGTTGTTCATGAAGGGTGTGTTGCAAAACTTCGAACAAAAGCATGGTCCAATCAAAGGCAGAATGATGGTTACTGAAGGCAAGATTCCACCAGAAATGCTTGTAAAATTACAACCAGAGTTGATGAAGAATCCTAAGTGGATCGTGGTTGAAGGCAGTTTTGACTTTTCTAACTATACGATTGGGATGGTGGTTGGCCTAAATCCAATTAGACCAATCTCTGAAGGCTGGTTAACTCCACAATTGAACCATCCAGGTGTTAAACCAACCAAGAACTGGCAAGAATTCTTTATGGGAAAGGTTATGGAGAATATGGACGAAAATGGTAAGATCGACTTGCCATTGTACAGTTGGATCTCAGACAAGAGCGATTTAACCTTGACTGATAAGGAACGAGAAAAATAAGAGAGACAAAAAGCTTGGTTAGTGTGATGCTAATCAAGCTTTTTGATTTTATTTCAAAGTCAAACCTTCCAAATTACCCAAGGCAATCTTAGCTGATCTTTTAACGCTCAAAGTTTCGCCATAATCGCGGTATCTTTGCCGCATTTCTTTTAACTCTAGGGGATGCTCGAACCAGTAATCAATCTTTTCAGCTAAGGCTGTACTATCACCAGCAGGGAAACGATTGTTGTCAGTCAAAGCATAGCTAACAGTAGAAGACAAGGGACTGTCGGCAATTACAGGTACGCAGCCACTAGCAAAGGCCTCCATGCAAGCCATGCCTTCAATCTCGACATCAGCGCAGTGCACGACCAGGTCGGCTTGAGACATAATCTTTCTCAAATCAACTGGTGCAAAATAGTGCATGATTGGTTTCTTAGGGAGCTGATTTGCCAACTTTTCATATTCTTTTTCTAGAGGACCTTGACCAGCAAAAATAAGGCGAATTTCTGGGGCATGTTTAGCTAGTTGCATTGCTTTGAATAAAGTTTGTTGCTGTTTTTCATGCGAAAATCGTCCAATACACAAAATGGTGAAGGGATGCCCGACTTCTTCTTTGTGTGGATTTTGAATAAACTTTTCACTAATTCCATTTGAGACCACAAAAAGCTTTTGCTTGAAGTGATGTTGTCTTAACCATTTTGCAACCTTAGGTGTAGGAACCTGCAAGGCATCACAATTTCTGAATGACTTGACCTTGAAGAAAGTCATAAAGCACCAGTTGCCAAATTTGTTGTCCAAAATCGGCACGGAAGCAGTGATGTTTTGCGGATAAATGTGAAAGGTTCCGGTCACTGGTTTAGCCTGTTTTTTAGCAAGCTTTGCTGCTCGCCAAGAAACAGGAAAAGGTGTTTCAACTTGAACAATATCTGCCCAGCTGATCGCTTTTTTTAATGTTTTGTTGATTGGCTTAGCAAAGTGGAAACCCTGCTTTTTAATCAAGCCGTAGATAATAGGAATGTAAATTTTTAGTTCAGGCACAGAGTAATCGGCATCTTTTCCAGTAGAAAGGATACGAACCTCTTGGCCCATTTTCTTGTATTCGTGAGCAAATCGTTGCGTCGAGATGCTCATACCATTACTTTGATTGAAATAATCATCAATTACAATTAAGATTTTCATGATTTTCTCTAAGTGTGTTAATAGAAGAATTTCGCTATAATATAACCAATAGATATGGAGATAAAAAATGATCTTGGGTTTTCATAGGCGACAAGTTATAGCTAATATTAAAAGAAATGTAGCTAAAAAGCAATTTAATAGCAAGGCTGAGCTGCACGATCCGGTGCTTGATCAAGAGCAGACGAATAACATTGTAAATAAATATTGGAAGTATACTTCATCAATCGGCTATCGCATGATCAATCCGGTTATTCGAGGTATTTTTGCTGCGGCGTCGCAGATTCTGACCGGACGTTGCCAGATTGAAGGGTTAGAGAATTTGCCTGATATACCGACGGCTTTTGTTACGGGTAATCACTACAACCAGTTTGATGTCTTGCTGATGAAAAAGTTGGCGATGAAGAAAAACAAGAGAATGTTTATCGTGGTGGAGGCGAGTAATCTAGCGATGCCGCATCTGATTGGCTGGGCGGTGCGAAATTTTGATTCTTTGCCAATTGATAAAGATATGCATTATTTGAGTCGCGTTTTTCCGAAAAAGTTGAAAGAGACACTTAAGAAACCATGTTGGGTGTTGATCTATCCTGAAGAGGAGTTGTGGTTTAATTATCGTAAGCCGCGTCCATTAAAAAAGGGTGCATATTACTATGCGGCAAAGTTGAATCAACCAATTATTTCGACTTTTACAGAAATTAGAGTGACTTCGAGACGTGAAGTGTTTCATCGTGATTTTTATAAGACGAGAAAGATCTTGCATGTGTTGCCGACAATCTACCCTAATTCTGATTTGAAGTTGTCAGAAAATGTGAATCGGATGTGGCGTAAGGATTATGAGCAAAAGAAGGCAGCTTATGAGAAGTGCTATGGTAAAAAGTTGACTGATGAATTTAGCTATGATGATATTGCTGGGTATGCGCCGAAGAAGTAAGGATACTGATGCAAAACCGGTGGTTGATGAAGAACCCGCAGTTGAGTCTGATAATTCAGGTGATGCCGAAGATGGTGCATCTAAAGGAAAAGGTTCGGATCATTTTGGGGATGCAAAGAAAGATGAGAATACTGCATCATCCGATGACAAACATCTAATTACTGATGGCAATAAGGCCAAAGAAAATGATGATGAAGCTAACGAAGACAAGAAGGAAGAACATGAGTCATCAGATAAGGGAGACTCCGGAGATAAACTAGCGGATAGTAAAATCATGGCTAGATTAGCTCGTGCCCCTAGGAGGGTGAAGGATCCTACTTTTAAAATTCCTGCTGGCGTTAAGACTGGACATGATGATAAGGGCGATTATTATATAGAGCATGCCGATGTTGAGCGAGAGTTTAATATGAATCTCCATTATAACGATGTAAGGGTTAAACTTGATGATAAAGGACTATTTGATATTGGTGGCTATGATATCGTTAAAAAGGATTTTATACCATTTAAAAAATTTACACTCTGACATTAAAATATAGTGGGGATAAATACTTCTCTACTTCTTATGAAGAGACTTATACTGCAAATGAAGACGAAAATGGAAATATCCTTATAGATGGACCTTATGAAGGGACTTTTGAAGTTTATGGTTTCGACCAATATCATGGAGCAGAAGTTGATTCAAACATTTCAAAATATGGAGTCTCAGTATGGATGGGCATAGATGATTCGATGATAATGGTAATCTAATTTCGAGCTTAGATCATCTTAATCCACGAGGCACACTTACTTATACCTCTGTAGTTGGCGGTGGTGATAGTATAGAGGATATAAAGAAAAATTGGCTGGCTTCATTACCAAATATTTTGGATGGTTACGCAGGTTCGGCCATGATTGATATATCTAATTGGTATCAAAATGGGTATCACTTAGCAGATTTAGGTAAAGATGAAAATGAGATATTTGGTTTTCTTGATTATACTGAGGGGAGCGACTATGCACAAGGATTAAAAAACTTCGCTAAAAATAATAATTTCAATATACGCGTGGTGCTAGTTAAATCGTTCTAGACAATAAGCCAAATTATAAGCTAAAATTGCAATTTCCAACCGGCTTTGAAAGCCTATCAGACTACGTGCTCGATTGTTCTCGGCATTGTAATAGGTCAGAAGCGAAAAGTCGCTTTCAATTGTTCTGCGAATAGCCATCAATTGATGATCATTGTGCTTTTTAGCTCCTGTCATATTTTTACGATATGGTGTCCAAAGTTCGTAACCCATTTGTTTTAGCTGTTGATGCAGTTCTTTGCCTAAATAGCCTTCGTCGCCAAGAAGATAGTAATTAGATGGATGGGTATTTCCCATCAGTTCAACTGTCTCCCTGGCATCATGAACTGATGCCTTTGTTACGACATAATCAAGAATGTAACCGTCATCGCTAACAATGGCATGAACTTTGAAACCATAGAAGTAAATTTTCTTGGTGGCCTTATAACCAATGTCAACAAAGGTTGTTAACTAGTGCTGAGAAGAGCTCTGAGTTGCAAAATAAAGTTGATAAGATTGAGAATGCATCACTTTGGCAAAGGATTACGAGGAAATTTGACTAAAAATAATAAAAATATTAATTTAGCGTTGATTTTTATTAAAAAATAATTATAATAATTTTAATAAAAGATTTCAGGAGGTAATCTTATGAAAAAAGTGTTTTTATCTTTAGTCGTGTTGGCATCTGTTGGTGCAGGTCTTTTTGCTGGGACTCAGACAAAGGTTTCTGCTGCAACTTATAGAGTAAATCGTTTCATTCATACACTTCCTGGTGGTGATTGTGGTCAACATAATGTGCAAAATTAATAATAGAAATGGACATAATTTTAATTTAATTATGTACATTTTTATATAAGGAGGTGAACTGGGTGAATAAAACTAAAAAATTTATTCGATCAAGACGAATTTCTGCCATTCTTCCTTGGATAGGAATGTTGGGTATGTTGTATTTGGTCTTTTCGCTGATTATGCATGGATTATTAGCATTTATAATTAATTTGGGATTTATAGCAAATTTTTATTACATAATTGATGAGTATAATTGGTTGATCGAAAGAATATCATTTGATTCTCAAAGGCTGATAGCAAATAAAAGAATGGGTATTAATCGTTTAGTTATGATAGTAAGTATAGTGATAGCTGTACTTAATACAATTATTTTAATATTGTTAAAGAGACAAGATTTTATTAGTTTTTGTGTTGGGCTCTGCTTTATTAGTGAAATTTACTTCGTAAGTCGTTTAATTGAAAACTTTCAAGTAATATTGCATATTGCATTTGATAGTTGGAAGAAATTTTATATTTTGGTTGTAATAGGTACTGCAGTTTCATCCAGTGTATATCTACTTTTATTGTGTTTTAGTATAATAGCTTATTTTATATATTTTGCAATTATTGGCATCATGTACGTGATAACATATTATATTTTAATAGAAATTCATGATAGGGTCGAAAATGATCTAGGTGGGCATAAATACTTTATAGATTTACCTGACAATCGATTTGGAAAAAGGTTTTAGTTCGTGAGATTTACAATTTTACGAACTAAAAAAGATATTAATCATAATACGCGTGGTGCTAGTTAAATCGTTTTAGTTAATAAAAAAGTCCAATCGGACTAGACTCAAGTTGTAGTATCAAAAAGAAAAGAGTCTGATCTGATTGAACTGCCTTAAGCTTAAGCGTTTTAGCCACCATTTACAAGTTAGTTTTAAAGATTTAGTGATAATTTGTCGGCACTGGTATCGTTTGTATGCACCGGCTGAGTTTACTCATCGGCGAAATATTGATCAAATTAAAACTACGGACAGTCTGATTTTGGCTTTACTTATCTGGCAAGCTAAGACAGGAATTGAATCACAAAGAAGATTCTGTGAATGTTTCAATTGTTTATCACACTCACGTTTTAATCGGCGTTCACGTCAGCTATTGCAATTGATTTATCAGATACGGCAAGAAATGAATAAAAAGGTTGACCTGAATGGACAGTTCTTGATCATTGACAGCTTTCCGGTACCTGTTTGCCAACCAATTCGCAACTATCGTGCTAAAATTTTTCGCGGTTATGCCAACATTGGTTATAAGGCCACCAAGAAAATTTACTTCTATGGTTTCAAAGTTCATGC
>OODN01000468.1_pt1 | contig 23927 bp, 19 predicted proteins | sample 1671651 | NCBI WGS metagenome assembly OODN01 (sample SAMN06348178, study PRJEB24527) | human gut metagenome | biome: human gut; feature: ankylosing spondylitis patient; material: feces | host: Homo sapiens | place: China | collected 2015-10 | reverse complement strand
TCTCGTTTGTTAATTTCGATTGATTATTTAATGTTGTGCCATCAAGATCAAGCGCAATCAAGTGTTGATCCATTACTATCTCACTTCTCTTTCCATAAAAAATTCAATTATAATATTGTAAACAAAAACTTAACGCTTTGCCAAGTATTTTGACTTAAAAAGACTAAAAAATACGTTACAATAAAGATATTACAGTAAAGAGGAGCGAAAAATAACGTGCAATTACCAAATGAATTTGTCACGAAATACAAAAAACTAATGGGAGCAGAGGCCGATGAGTTTTTATCAGCACTTGCTCAGTCAAGTTATAGTGGTTTTCGCGAGAATCCATTAAAGAACGGACAGCCAGTTGCAACAATTGAAAAAGCCACGGGAAAAGTACCGTATGTGCCGACAGGATATTATGGTCAAGTGAATGGAAAATCATTAGACCATGTTACTGGATGGGTATATAGTCAAGAGCCGTCAGCAATGTTTGTAGGAGAAGTGGTTAATCCACAAGCTGGAGAACGAGTGCTAGACTTGTGTGCAGCTCCGGGAGGTAAAACAACACACCTCATCGCTAAAATGAACAACCAGGGACTATTAGTTGCTAATGAAATTTTCCCTAAACGGGCGAAAATTTTGGCTGAAAACCTGGAACGATGGGGAGCAAAAAATGCAGTTGTTACTAGTGAGAGTCCCGCAGATTTAGAAAAACAATTTCCTCAATATTTTGACCGGATTCTTGTTGACGCGCCTTGTTCGGGAGAAGGAATGTTTAGAAAAGAGCCTGCCGGAATTGAATATTGGTCACCAGAATACCCTGCTGAGTGTGCTAACCGTCAGCAGAAGATCCTAGCATCCGCAATGAAAATGCTAAAGCCAGGAGGAACATTAGTCTATTCGACCTGTACTTTTGCACCAGAAGAGGATGAACAAACTATTTCATGGTTGCTTGGTGATTATCCGGATTTAAAACTCGTCCCGATTGAAAAGGCAGTGGGGATGGATGATGGTCGTCCAGAATGGGCTGATGGCAATGAAGAGTTGAAAAAGACAGTCCGATTATTCCCGCACCATCTCAAGGGGGAAGGACATTTCATTGCTAAGTTAGTAAATGGTAAGCCAGAGTCAACTAATAAAAAGCGCAAAAAGAAGAATAAGCGGAAAAAGCAATCGATTGTTAAACCGGACAAAGAACAGGTCAAACTCTTTAACCAGTTTGCTACAAGCGTTTTTCCAGACTATCAACCACACCAATTGATTTTATTTGGTGACCAGCTCTATGATTTGCCATTAGAAGAGGACAAAATCGAGGGACTAAATGTACTTCGGCCTGGACTTCACCTCGGTACTTTTAAGAAAAATCGATTTGAACCAGCGTTGGCATGGGCCCTTGCTAGCTTACCACAGGAGGCAAAACGGGTCATTGACCTAAACAGAGAACAGTGGCACCAATATGTCCATGGGGATGTAATCAATATTGATGCTGACCTTCCGAATGGTTGGTATTTACTAGTATGCGACAAACATACTGCTGGTTTTGGAAAGTTGGTCGGTAAAACAATCAAAAACTTTTATCCCAAGGGGTTACGTTTTTAAATTAGGAGGATTATCGAGATGAAAGAAAAAGCAGCCTTTCACGTTAACGGCTACCTCGGGTTACTCGGGGCGATTATTATCGGTTTAATTAGTTTGTGGCTGATGTTTGTTGGCTTTACGCGTAATTTTCCGGTAGTCCTGACAATTGGAATTATTTTATTCTTGATTGTGATTCTTTTTAGTACATCATTGACAATTATTCAGCCAAATGAAGCCAAAGTTTTAACTTTTTTTGGTAATTATATTGGGACTATTCGTGATACGGGCTTATTTATGACGGTACCATTTACAAATAAGGAGACTGTTTCTCTTCGTGTCTGCAATTTTAATAGTCAAATTTTAAAGGTCAATGATTCGAAAGGTAATCCAGTCGAAATTGCGGCCGTTATTGTCTACAAAGTTGTCGATACCGCAAAAGCACTCTTTTCGGTTGATGATTATGAGCAATTTGTTCAAATTCAAAGTGAGTCTGCGGTTCGTCATGTTGCTAGTGAATATCCCTATGATAGTTTTGAAGATCAAGATGCAATTACCCTTCGCGGGAATCCCACCGAAGTATCAGAGCGTTTAACTGCTGAACTGCAAGAACGGTTAAATGTCGCGGGGGTCAAAATTATTGAAACACGGTTAACGCACTTAGCCTACGCAACTGAAATAGCGAGCGCCATGCTGCAAAAACAACAGTCATCAGCAATCCTATCAGCGCGCAAGATAATCGTTGAGGGGGCTGTTTCAATTACTGAAGAAGCGATTGAACGCCTAAGCAAGGAAGCCAACCTTGATTTAACAGATGAGCAACGTTTGCAAATTATCAATAATATCATGGTAGCAATTATTAGTGAACGGGGAACGCAACCAGTAATAAATACAGGGACACAAGGATAAATGATATATTTAACAATTTTAATGGCTGAGCGCGTTGATTTAATTATTATTCTAGCGTTTTTGCTAGTTAGTGTGCCCCTGTTCCGCCGCCTGTTATTTAATCAAACCATTAGTGCCAACAGCTAACGATTCTTTTTTCTATTTTTGCTATTATAGCTAATATGACGGGAATAGAGATCGATGCGAATAACCAGTTGCATAACAAAATTATTCTTACAGCCATTTCAACAAATGACTCGATTGTCAATGCCCGAATTTTAGCTGTTTCAGTTGCTGGAATTATCGGTGGACCATGGGTTGGTAGTCTAGTAGGGTTAGTAGCAGGGGTTCATCGGATTATTCAAGGTGCGCCCTTGCAAGGTTGGTTTTATGTGCCCAGCTCAGTTTTGATTGGTGCGCTTTCTGGTTTTTTGTATCATGATCGAAAAAGTTATTTTAAGGTAATGACGCCGTAGCATGGTTTTATTGTGGGGATTTTGATGGAAAGTATTCAGATGCTTTTTATCTTGCTATTCAGTCCAACGGGATGGGATTTAGTTAAATATATTGCCTTGCCAATGATCTTGGTTAATTCGCTGGGGACATCGATTTTCTTATCAATCATTTCAATGTACCTTCACCAAGAGGAAGAACTGCGCGCTATGCAAACTCATTCTGTCTTGCAATTAACAAATGAAGCCTTGCCTTATTTTCGTCAAGGATTAAATAAAAGCTCAGCGCAACAAGTAGTCAAAATTATTAAAAAATATACTAATTTTGATGCAGTGAGTATCACTGACAGACAACGAATACTGGCGCATATTGGGGCTGGTGATGATCACCATATTCCAGGAAATAGGTTAGAAACTTCTTTATCCAGTAATGTGATCAAAACGGGCCAAATAAAGATCGCAAATAATAGTAAAATGATTGGTTGTATCGATCCCAATTGTCCTTTAGAAGCAGCGATTGTTGCTCCTCTGCGAATTGGGAATGAAGTTATCGGCACGTTAATGATCGATGGCATTTAACACCGGTTGAAATTCAGCTAGCAATCGGTCTATGTGAGATTTTTGCTAACCAAATTGCATTAGGTGAAGCAGAAGTGCAGGCGCTGCGCAAAAGCCAGGTGAAACACGGCTTAAATTAGTTGAACGTAACTTAAAGATTATGAAGGAAATCGTTCAAGAAGTAGTTAATACCGGGTTTAATGGAATCCTCTTAATTGCTGCCAACCCAGTCGATATCTTGACATATGCTGTTCAAAAAATTTCTGGTTTTCCAGCACATAAAGTAATTGGATCAGGAACCTCTCTTGATTCGGCACGCTTAAGAGTAGCGATTGGTAAAAAGCTAGCTATTGATCCCCGAGATGTTCATGTTGATATGTTAGCAGAGCACGGTGATTCAGAATTTGCTGCTTATTCTTGTGGGACAATCGGTGAAACGCCTTTAATGGATTATGTTTTAGCTAATGGGCTAACAAAGCAAGAATTGTTAAAACTAGAAGAACAAGTACGTAATAAGGCTTATGAGATTATTAGCCGGAAAGGCGCAACATATTATGGAGTAGCGACTGCTTTGGCAAGAATAACAAAAGCAATTTTGTATGACCAAAGTACAGTATTACCCGTAAGTGCATATTTAGATGGTGAATATGGAGAAAAGGATATTTACCTCGGGACACCGGCTGTAATTGATAAAGATGGTATTCAAAGGGTAGTAGAATTACCATTAGATTCGCGTGAACAAGAGGCTTTAATTAATTCAGCATCAGTTTTGCGTGAAACGACAGCCAATGGAATGACTAAAGCGGGTCTATTGAACTATCTTTGGAAATAAATAAAAATGACTAAGATTGAGGAGCAATATTTTCCTCAGTCTTAGTCATTTTTGCATTATAGTGACCGATGATGGTTATTTATTTGTTTCGATTAAGTGTTTAGCCAATGCAAAATTACCGAGAGTAGCAGAGCCATTTCCTGGAACAGAAGGGTTGACAATATATTCATCGAGCGATCCAACTGGAAGATAATCATTCCATAACATTGCAAATTGCTTCCGAACCCGTTCAAGAAAGGCTGGGCGCGAAACACTTCCACCGAAGATAATTTTTTGTGGCCGCAAAATGGCAGTTACCTGAACTGCCGCTTGTGCAACGTAATAGGCCATGATATCCCAAACAGGGTGATTATCAGGAACATCTTCGCCGCTAATACCGAGCCGCGCCTTGAAAGTTGGTCCAGCTACCAATCCTTCCAAGCAATCGTGGTGGTAAGGGCAGATACCAGTAAAGTTTAGATCAGCTGGGTGGCGTTGTAAGCGAACATGGCCCATTTCAGGGGTACTAATTCCACCAATAAAGCGGCCATTTTGAATTGCTCCAGCACCCACGCCAGTTCCAAGGGTATAGTAAACCAAGGCCGGATTATCATACTTATCTTTTAAATTGACATATTCACCGTAAACCGAACCATTGACGTCCGTTGTCCAGTAGACGGGAATATTGAGGGCTTCAGTCATTGTGCCGACAAAATTGCAATTTTGCCACTTAACTTTAGGAGTATCAGTAATATAACCGTACTTTTCACTAGCCGGATTAGTATCAATTGGTCCAAAACTGGCAATTGAAAGTGCAGCTAGTTCAGGGTACTGCTTAAAAAATTCAATTGAAGCCCCTAAAGTTTCTTCGGGGGTGGTTGTAGGGATGATTTTTTTATCAATTTCATTAAAATTTTCGTCACCGACAGCACAGACAAACTTAGTACCGCCAGCTTCAATACTTCCTAATAACATAATCAAAAACCTCATTTAATTAAAGTGAACGTTTATCAATCTGATAACCATGTTTGAGTATAAACCTTAGAAAACGGTATCACAAGCACAATTACTCTCTTTTTACTTATAAAACGTTTCACTAATTCAAATTAATTTCTGAACTTTCGCGCCAAGTGGCTTTGGCAGGCAAATTAATATGAATAGGGATTTCATTTGGATTATTCAGACGGTGGACTAGTCTTTGAACTGCTATTGTCCCCATTGAAAAACTCGCTGGATTGATCGATGAAAGGGACGGAACTAAATATTCAGCAATATCCGAATCATTATAGCTAATAATTTGAAGGTCTTGGGGAACTTTAAGCTGGTGTTGCTTCAGGGCTCGATATGCGCCGATAGTTAGTTGGTCACTAGCTATTAAGGCGGCCTGAAAATTATCTTTCAAAAGAGTATTCATGCTGTCAAAGCCATCTTTAGGAGTCCACCCATTAAGGACAATCAATGGAGAAATATTATGAAGTCTTGTCCACATCAAATAGGCCTTAGCTCGAATATCTTGATACGAGTCTGTCGTTTCGCCATTATTATTCATGGGATGAATATTTCCACCGATAAAGGCGATTTTATTAAGTCCATTTTCTAGTAACTGATCAAGAACGATCTGAGTGGCTTCAAAATACGAATTACGGATAATATCGTAAGCGGGGAGATATCGATAGTCGTCAATTAAAACGATATGGGGATTGTTTTTAGCTAAATTAGCGTAGAATTCTTGCGTAAAAACTCCGGCAACAATTACGCCATCATATTTTTGAGCGTCAGTAAATTGAAAGGCTTTATTGGGAAAACGAACAAAAGCTTTGATTTGAATGTTTTGCTTGGAAGCTTCCTGAATAATTCCATCATGGACTTGAATGAAATAAGGGTCATGAGCTTCTGTCTCGAGCGAATGAGTTGTAAGCACTAGAATTGAACGAGGAGTTGGCGGCGGAGTAACGGTCCTGTTTAGGTGGGGATGGTAATTATACTTTGCTGCTACTTCTTTAATTCGTGCTCTTGTGTGTTCACTTACTGAAAAAGATGAATCATTGCTTAAGACACGTGAAACGCTGGCAGGAGATACACCAGCCTCACGTGCTATTTTTCTGATACCAGTCATAGGAAAACCTCCTTTTAATCAATTTCTAGCATAACATATTTTTAGTAAACGTTTAGTAGTCAATATTGACGGATAATTGCTGATATATCAATAATGAAAGCGCTTGACGATAAATGACTAAACGTTTATTATAGAATCGATTTCAAGAAAGGGGCCACAACGAATGATTACATTTGATGAACAACAACGTGTTTTTCACTTAAAAAATAAAGAAATTTCCTATTTATTTTCAATAGAAGAGGGAAATATCCTCAGTCACCTTTATTTTGGACCGGCAATTCGTAACTACCATGGTGAACGCCGATATCCACGAGTTGATCGTGGATTTTCAGGGAACCTTCCTGGATCGATGGACCGAACTTACTCTAAAGATGATTTGTTGCAGGAGTATTCGGGAAACAATACCGGAGACTATCGTGTGCCTGCAATTATTATCAAAACAGAAAATGGTTCACGACTGACTGATTTCCGTTACAAGTCTTATAAGATTTTACCGGGGAAGCCCAAACTAGCTGGGTTACCTGCATCTTATGTTAAAAGTGATAAAGAAGCAGAAACATTGGAAGTTACTTTGGTTGATGAAACAATCGGTGCACAACTTATTCTTTCATACACTATCTATAACGAACGGCCGGTTATTACACGGAATGCGCGGTTAGTAAACACAAGCAATCAAGAATTACGAATTGAAAAGATTGCCTCAATGCAACTGGATTTAACTAAACATGATTATGACGTTATCTCCGTTCCAGGCCAATACGCTCTTGAACGACAACCTGAACGACAAGAATTACGTCGGGGAATAACAGAATTTTCTAGCCGTCGAAATTCTAGTTCTCATCATATGAATCCATTTGTGGCCTTAGTTGACAAGAACACTGATGAATTTCAGGGAAATGCTTTGGGAGTGCTCCTTGTCTACTCAGGTAATCACCAGTTTACCTTGGAAAAAGATCAGATCGACCAGATTCGCTTAATAACTGGAATTAATGATTATAACTTTGAATGGGTTCTTGAACCGGGAAAAGATTTTCAGACACCTGAAGCAATCATGGGCTTTAGTCAGTGTGGCTTAAATGGGATGTCACAAGTATTCCATAAGTTATTACGGGACCGGGTTGCTCGCGGTAAGTATCAATATGCAGACCGACCAATTGTTATTAATAACTGGGAAGCGACCTTCTTTGACTTTGATGATAAGAAGTTAGACCAAATTATTGATGAAGCAAAGCCGTTGGGAATTGAAATGTTTGTTCTTGATGACGGCTGGTTTGGCCACCGGAATGATGATAATTCATCGCTTGGTGATTGGTTTGTTAACCAGGATAAGCTTACTGGTGGATTAAAGCGGGTAGCAGACCGGGCCCACGAGCATTGCATGAAATTTGGTCTCTGGTTTGAGCCAGAAATGATTTCAGTTGACTCTAAGTTATATAAGGAACATCCAGACTATGCCTTACATGAACCAAACCGTGGAATGACACTTTCTCGTAATCAATTAGTGCTAGACTTTAGCCGTAAAGAAGTCGTTGATAATATTTACAATCAAATGTGCTTAATTTTAGATAAGGTGCCACTTGACTATATTAAATGGGACTTCAACCGTAATCTTACTGAGGTCTTCTCTAGCGCAGCAGATGCAGAACATCAAGGAGAAGTTAGCCACCGTTATGTTTTAGGTTTATATGACTTAATGGAGCGGTTAGTTACCCGTTATCCTAATATCTTGTTTGAAGGCTGTTCTGGCGGTGGTGGCCGCTTTGATGCTGGTATTCTTTACTACATGCCGCAAAGTTGGCCATCAGATGATACAGACGCGGTTGAACGGTTAAAGATTCAATACGGAACATCTTTAACTTATCCAATCTCATCTATGACGGCGCATGTATCGGTTTCACCTAACCAGCAAACTGGCCGTTCTACCAGTTTTGAGATGCGGGGCGATGTTGCCATGAGTGGGGTCTTTGGATATGAACTTGACTTAGCAGATTTGACTGAAGAGGATCGGCAAATGGTAAAGGAACAGATCAAGTTTTATAAGGCTCACCGCCACTTAATTCAATATGGTGACTTTATTCGCTTAGAAAGTCCTTTTGATAGCAATACAGTCGCCTGGGAATTTGTCAGTCCGGATAAGTCAGAAGCACTGCTATTTATGTTTAAGCAGTTGCATACTAACCGTTTTGAAATTAATAATACCAAGATGGCAGGGCTTGATCCAACAATTGATTATCATGATGAAATGACTGATAAGACTTATGGTGGAGATGAATTGATGAATGTCGGTTTGTTCCGTGACCCGACTCATACGGGGGACTTCACTTCTGAAGTGCATTACTTTAAAGGTAATAATTTAAAATAATAAAAGAGGCTGGGAATTAACTATTAATTCTTGGTTCTCTAACAATAAAATCCGGACTATGATTTTTGATCGATCCAAAAATCGTAGTTCGGATTTTAAATTATTTGTGAAATTAGTCTTCAATCGACTAATTGATTGGCCAAGTTTCGTTAGATTTAATGCCACCAGGGCTAGCCCAATGTCATTTTCCACAGCCCCTTGGCCACGGAGATGAGTTCGGCATATGCCAAAATCCCTCTTCATATGACCAAAGACTGGCTCAACGTCGAACTTCCGTCGACGATAAATTGCCTTGCCTTCGTCACTTGAGAGGGTTGCTTTTACTTTAGTCTTGTAATAATTCCACGTTGGGTTAACCTGCATATAGTGTTGCCGACCACTTGGTGTTTTTGCCAACTCATCCAATTGTTCTGACAGTTGGTGCTTATCCGCTCGATAGAGTTTGAAATCACGTTCGAAACCATATTTATCGGTTTGCCTACTATACTGATAAAAGCTAAAGCGAACTCCTAAATGATCGATGTAGTAATCATCCTCGGCATTATACTGCCAATTTTGTGATTTAGTTGGATCGTTTTTAAATTTATGTTTCTGTTCCTTTTGATAAGTTGTGTATGGAATAACCGGCCGCTTTTCAAACTGATCAAGAATCATTGTGTAATTGTACTCACTACCATAACCGGCATCGGCAACGATATGCTTAAAGAAATCTAAAGCATGAAACTGGGTAAGGAATGGCACTAAGGTCCTGGTGTCAGTTGGATTTGAAAAGAGCCCGTAATCAAGGACAAATTGCTTATGTGTAGCGATTTGCAGGTTATAGCCGGGCTTCAACTCCCGATTCATCATCGGATCTTCCTTCATACACATAAAAGTCGCATCATGATCAGTCTTGGAATAGCTATTACGACCTTGGAAGATATCTTCGGCACGTTCATACTTTTTGGCACGCGGAATTAGGTCGTTGCTTAATTGATGGCGAAGTTTTTTTAGAAAACGACGTCGCCGTTTTCTAACTGAACCACCTTTGATGATTTTTGGTTCTTGCTTAATCTCTTCATCTAACTTAGTGATTTTCTCCGCAAGTTCTTGTTCCATTACTTCCATGCCTTCGGCAGAAGTAACCAGCTCGGGTGCCATTTCTTGCACCACTTGTTTTTCTACTAGTTCCTCATAAAGCTTACTCGTCTTTTCTCTTAACTTAGCGTGATACTTTTCAACCTCCCGCCGCCAAGTAAATGAATATTTATTAGCATCGGCTTCCACCTTGGTCCCATCGATAAAAACTGCATCATTTTGAATTAGTCTGTGATCTTTCAAAGCCATGGTAAAGTAGACAAAGGCATGTTTAATTAGCTTACTAGCGTGCTGACTGCGTCGAAAGTTATTGATGGTATGGTAGCTATAAGTATAATCATGGGCTAACCAACGCATTGGCAGGTTCTCATCCAACATCATTTCAATCTTTCTTCCAGAATAAGTTTGACGTAAGTAGGCAAATAAGAGAATCTTAAGCATAATTGCTGGATGTGATGAAGGGCGGCCAGTAGCCGCTCTCGAATCTTCTAATAGCACATCTTGTGGAATCGAGTCGACAAAATCACTAATTAATCGTGCAACATGATTCTGTGGTAAATCATAGTTATAGTTTAGTACGAATTCGGTTTGCCCTATGGTATAATTTTGATACATGAAAATCGCTCCCTTTAGTTGTTTTTAGGGGTAATTACATCATATCAGGAACGATTTCCTGTGTACATAAAAACCGGATGGTGAATTGTTCAAAAAATTCATCATCCGGTTTTTATTTTGGACTAGGAGTTTTTTCCCAGCCTCCTATTTTTTATTTCCGTTTTTGGATTCGCTTCTTAAGTCGGTAAAGCGTTGATCGAGATAAACCTGTTTTTCGCTGAGCTGTTTTATAGTTGCTACTCATAAGTAGTTTGTAAATTTGATAGTCGCTTTGAGTAACCTCTCGTTTATTCTCTTTATTTCTACGCAAATCTATTTGACGCTTCAAATGACACTTTTTTTACGACGTTGTTTGTAAAATTAAGTTAGAAAAAAATAAAAAGCCATTTGTGATAGACTTTTGAATATCCCTAATCAAAAGAAAGGCAATCACAAATGACCTATAAACATCTTACCACACGTGAATTAACTCTCATAGCTGATTTTTGGTATCAAGGTACTAAAGCTTATCGGGCTGCTAAATTACTTCAGCGTAGTCAAGAAACCATCTATCGTGTTTATCGTTTCCTCAACGACGGTAAAACCATCGACCAATATCTTCAGACTTATCAGCGACATAAGCGTCGTTGTGGTCGAAAGCAGATCCAACTGCCAACTATCGAAGTTAACTATATCCATGCGCAAATCAAGGCAGGTTGGACTCCTGATACTATTATTGGTCGTCATGAACACCCAATTAGCTGCAGTATGCGCACCCTTTATCGCATGTTTGCCCGCAATCAGTATGGCTTTTCCGTTAAACAGCTACCGATGAAAGGAAAACGCCATCCCAATGGCTATGTGGAACATCGTGGTAAAGCTGGCCAATTAGGACGCAGTATCTATCAACGATATCGTGATTTTCCGCATTACCAACATGAATTTGGGCACTTTGAAGCTGATACAGTTCAAGGTAAAGCTCACCGCGGAGCGGTAATGACGCTAGTAGAGCGACAATCCAAAGTAATGATTGTCCTTAATATTCATCATAAAACAGACGAAGCAGTGAATTGCCAGCTTGATCAATGGCTCGCTAAACTGCCACGTCACTTTGTTAAATCAATTACTTTTAATAACGGGAAAGAATTTGCTGGATGGCAAGAAATAGCCAATAAGTATGATCTTCACACCTATTTTGCGGAAGTCGGTGCTCCCAATCAACGAGGGTTAAACGAAAATAATAACGGCCTCTTGCGTCGTGATGGTCTTAGTAAAAAGCTAGATTTTCGCGATTTATCAGACGAACTAGTCACTCAGCTAATGCATCGTCGCAACAATATCCCACGAAAATCTCTTAATTATCGTACACCATTAGAAGTATTCTTGAGTCATGTCACAGAAGAACAACTTTCACCTTTTTTCTAATTTAAATTGACATTTCAGGAAATTAAAAAAAAGCCCTTAGTCAACTCTCAACCAAAGGCTTCATAGTTAATTTTCTTTCCGGTGCCGGATATTAAATGAATGACGACTGGAATGGCTCTTTCCATGGTTATCATTCCGTTGACCACCATGTTGGTGACGACGGAAATTCTTACGCCGGTAGTGGTTGCCACCATGCGAGTTATTGCGGTTGCCATTACGGTTATTCCGCTTATTACGCCGTGGAAGGGGACGCTCAGGGGTAATCTTAACGGGAACCTCACTCGCTGCTTCCTTCGTCATGTTATTTAACAATGCTGCTACTAGGTCAGTTGCATTATGAGTTTCTAGTAGCTTTTCAGCGGCTTCTTCATAACGATCAGTTGAATCCTGCGCGATTAATTCATCGATATCATTAAAGGCTGAGGCAACTTGACCCTTAAATGCTTCTTCAGCTGTTGGTGGCTTAAGTGGCAGCATCCGTACCCGGGTTAATTTTTCAATCTCATGAAGGTAATCCATCTCATTTGGGGTAACAAAGGTTAAGGATACCCCGTGATGTCCGGCCCGTCCTGTTCGGCCAATCCGGTGAACATAGCTGTCTGGGTCAGATGGAATATCATAATTATAAACATGCGTAACCCCGGAAATGTCTAAGCCCCGAGCAGCCACATCTGTTGCAACTAAGATATCAAGTTCATTGTTCTTAAACTTCCACATGATCTTAGAACGCTTATCTTGAGTAAGGTCACCATGAATACCAGCTGCATTGTAGCCACGCGCAATCAAGCCCTTCGACAATTCATCTACCCGCCGCTTTGTCCGACCAAAGACAATTGTTAAGTCAGGATCTTGAACATCAATTAAACGGGTCATGATGTCAAACTTTTCATAGTCACGCGCGCGAATATAGTACTGATCAACTAAGTCAGTAGTCAATTCTTTGGCCTTGATCCGCACAGTTTCCGGATCAGACATAAATTGAACTCCAATCCGCTTAATTTCTGGTGGCATGGTTGCTGAGAAGAGCAATGTTTGCCGATCATCTGGTGTTTCCTTGATGATTGATTCAATATCCTCTAAGAATCCCATGTTTAGCATTTCATCTGCTTCATCGAGAACCAGGGTCTTAATGTGGTCAAGTTTAACTGTATGACGGTTAATATGGTCACGTAACCGTCCAGGGGTCCCCACGAGAATTTGTGGGTGTTGTTTTAAGCTCTTAATTTGGCGCCGAATATCTGCCCCACCATATACTACTTGCACGCGAACATGTTTATCTTTACCAAGACGATAAAGTTCTTCTTGAGTCTGGATTGCTAATTCACGTGTTGGTGAAATGATAATTGCTTGAATATTGAGATTTTCAGTATCAACGTTTTCAATAATTGGCAATCCAAAAGCAGCCGTCTTACCAGTCCCGGTTTGTGCTTGCCCAATAACATCCTTACCTTCAAGAACCATTGGAATCGTTTGTTCTTGGATTGGTGTTGCTTCTTCGTATCCGCTCCGTTTGATTGCTTTTAATAGGCTATCGGATAAGCCTAATTCACTAAACTTCAAAAATTTTCCTCCTAAAAATGACCAGTCGATTTATGATATAAGCATCAGTAATCGACTGGCAAATATATTAACTATTCTGCTTTTAATGCCGTCAAGACTTCTTCTAGGTGAATGCCATGGCTTGCCTTCAATAGGACAATATCATCACCTGTCAAAGTAGCCGTAAGATCGGCAATTAATTGTTGAAGGTCACTAGCAGCATAATGATAGATATCTTCAGCTGGGTATCCTTCTTGGATCAACTTGTCTTTAAGATTTTTCATTTGTTCGCCTACAAGGTAAACACTAGCAATCTTTTGGTGGTCAATCTCTTCTGCTAAGCTAGCATGCAACTTTGCCGCAGCATCCCCTAATTCCAGCATGTCCCCTAATACGGCGATCCGGCGACCAGCTACTGGTGTTTCTGTAATCGTCTTAAGGACTTCCTTGGCAGCGGTCGGATTTGAATTGTAAACATCACTTAAGATCTGTTCACCATTCTTTCCTTTAACCCATTCAGCACGATTTTCCGTTAATTCAACGTTTGCCAACGCTTGCTTCATGTGGGCGGGAGTAATATGCAGAATCTTACCCACTTCCATAGCCGCTAACGCATTATTAATATTGTATTCACCAACCATTGGGATAGTGAATTCTTCATCTGGCCATTCGTTGACGGTAAATGATAACTGCCGTGGTTCATCGTGGACACTTGTTGCATACAAATTATTGCTTAGTTGCCGACCAAAGCGCATCTGTCGTTGGGCAAGATCTTTTACCCGTTCCTCTAATAATGGTTCATCCCCATTAAATACTAGTGTTCCATCTTCCTTTAGGCCATGGGTAATTTCCATCTTTGCATCAGCAATCTTATCACGAGTCCCGAAGAATTCGATATGTGCTTCCCCGATCATTGTAATAACGGCAATGTCAGGATTTACAAGCTTACTTAAGAAGTCAAGCTGACCAAAACGGTCCATGCCCATCTCAACCACCACTACTTCGGTATTAGACTCCATGTTAAGAAGCGTTACTGGAACCCCAATCTCATTATTAAAATTAGCATATGTCTTCGCGACATTAAACTGCGTACTTAAGATTGACGCAATCATATCTTTAGTCGTCGTCTTCCCATTACTGCCTGTAACTGCAACAACAATCGGATTGATCTTATGCAAGTAGTACTTCCCTAGTTGTTGAAGGGCCGCTAGTGGATCACTAACGACTAATAGCGGGTGCGTTTGATCCGTTATCTCATGGTCACTAGCCCATAAACTAGCTACTGCACCATTGGTAAAAGCACTCGGTACGTATTGGTGGCCGTCTTGGGCACCTTGCAATGGAACAAATAAGCTCCCTTGATCTAAGTGTCGACTGTCAAATGACACACTAGTCACTTCTACGTCTTTCCATTGTTCAATGTCATTTTGTGCGTTGATCGCCTTGGCAATTTCCGCTAATTTCATTTTCATGAAAAAGATACCTCTTCTTTTGATACTTTGGTCTAGCTTTTTAATTATATCACCCTCACTAGTATAAGGCGATTAAAAACAATAAGTCGTGAGTAAAAATAGCAAAGACTGAGAAAAAGCAAAAGTTTTTTCTCAGTCTTTGCTATAAACTTATTACATTTGACGCAACCGTTCAATTCGCTTATCTAGCGGGGGGTGAGTGTCAAATAGATTTGAAAAAGGATGGTGCTTAGCGTTCTTTTCTGGATCGCTAATATATAATGCCGAACTGCTTGGGTCCACATGTTTCATTGGAACAGCAGTTTTTAGCTTTTCCAATGCACTAATCATCCCTTGCGGATTACGGGTTAATTCCACAGCACCTGCATCGGCTAAGTATTCCCGATTACGTGAAAGAGCCATCTGCGCGATGGTTGCTGCCAATGGCGCTAAGATAATCAAAAGAATCGAACCAAGGATGGCGAAAATACTTGATGGATTATCCCGGTCATCACTACTGCTCCGACCACCAATCCACCAGAAATTTCCAGCAAAATTAACAAGCATTGCGATTGCGGATGCTAAGGCTAACGCAATTGTTTGCAGACGGATGTCATAGTTACGAACGTGAGTCATTTCATGGGCCATTACCCCTTCTAGTTCCTCACGATTCATTTTTTCCATCAAACCAGTAGTAGCGGCCACAGCAGCATGCTCAGGATCATTACCAGTCGCAAAAGCATTGGGACTTGGGTCATGGATGATATAGACTTTCGGCATTGGTACCCGTGCAACTAAAGCCATATCTTCAACAATATGCCAAAGTTCTGGCGCATCATTCGCTGATCGTACCTCTGTTGCGTTATTCATCCGCATCACTACATCAGTCGATTGACCAATGATCACGGACATATAGATCACCGCAATAATCGCCGCAATGATCATGCCGCCAATCGCTGTCCGCGCAAATAAATAGCCAATCGCGGCCCCAATTAAAGCAAGCAATACAAAGAACCCAAACATCACCAAAATTGTTTTTCGTTTATTACGGGCAATTTGCTGATATAACATGCTTAATCACCTAAATCATCAAATGAAACTTTTGGCACAGCCTTGGCTTCTTCTGGCACTTGTAAGTAATCCATTTGTTGGAAGTGATGAATTTTAGCCACAATATTGCTTGGGAAAGATTGAATCTTAGCATCTAAAGCCGCCACAGTACTGTTGTAAAGCTGCCGTGAGTAGGCAATCTTGTTTTCAGTATTGGTTAATTCTTCCATTAATTTTTGGTATTCAGTACTTGCTTTTAAGTCTGGATAATTTTCAGCGACGGCAAACAATGTCCGTAAAGTTCCCGTTAATTCATTGGAAACTTCCATTTTTTTAGCATGATCGCTGTCTGGAATACTATTTAATTCCGTCCGCAGCTTTGTCACCTTTTCCAAGGTTCCCGCTTCATACTTGCTATAGCCCTTAACTGTTGAAATTAAGTTAGGGATCAAGTCGTTACGTCGTTGTAATTGAACATCAATTTGACTCCAGGATTCTTGTGCGTGTGTCCGCAATTGAATCAAACTGTTGTAAAGTCCTGCATAAATAGCAATTAACAAGACAATGACAACAATTACAATAATAAGGGTCATTTTTGTTCCTCCTCTAAAAATATTTGTTCTTAATTTTACCAAAAACTTAAGGATAGTGTTAGGATTCCCGAATATTTTAGCAAAATATTATCTTTTTCGGTATGATAGAAGTATAAACGAGGTGATTACATGAACGTTTTATTTGTCTGCTTAGGAAACATTTGTCGGTCACCAATGGCCGAGGCAATGTTCAAGCAAATGGTTGATGACGCAGGATTAAATGGCAAAATCAATGTTGATTCTGCTGGAACAAGTAACGAAGAAGAAGGAAATGGTCCCCACCCAGGTGCCGCAAAGACAATGCACGCACACGGGTTATCAACGGATGGCTTAATCTCACGCCCAATTACACGACAAGACTTCGAGTGGGCTGATTACATCATCTGCATGGATAATATGAACAAGTACAACTTACAACGCATTGCACCAGCGCAAGATCGTGATAAAGTCCACTTAGCATATGAAGTAATTCCTGGCAAAGAAGATCAAGAAATTCCTGATCCTTGGTATACTCACCGCTTTGAAGATACTTACAATAGCCTAAACGAGACATTGCCATTATGGCTGGATAAAATTACTAAAGAATTGTCCTAACAACAAAAGAGGTTTGGAAAATAATTCCTTGCCTCTTTTTATAGTTTAAATTGATTGTATCCAGTAATTTCAACGTCTCTAGCTGTTAGCTGAACCTTCATCAGCGCGCCGTTATGTAAGTTTTCATACTTGTATCTAGGTTTCCCATACATCCCCGCAATATATTGGATAATCGATCCATGGGCTACTACAACCACATTACTCTCATCCGGTAAGCTTTGCAAAAAGGCAATTGCCTGCTCTACACGGGCATTTAATTCATTACTATCTTCTGCAAGGTGAGCCGGATCGGCGGCTTTCAGTAAGTCATGCGCTTTTTCAACACCAAACTCATCAACTAATTCACCGAGACGCCTAAATCGCTTGCCTTCAAGATAGCTCGCCCAGATAGCGCCTTCTTCATTACTATGACCTTCAAAAGACCCATAAAATACCTCGCGGAAGAACTTTTTTTGGATTGGTTCCTTCACCGTCGCAGTTGGGTGATCCGCAATTAAAAGCCGTGCAGTATCAACTGCTCGTTTTAAATCACTGGAGAAAAGGTAATCGATCCTTAAGTCCGCTAAAACTTGGCCGATCTTTTTAGCATCCATCTCTCCTTTTTCCGTAAGCGGGGTATCTGACCATCCTTGCAGGCGAGCAAACCGGTTGAAGTAGGTCTCACCGTGCCGGACAAAGTAAACTGTGATTGCCATTCGATAACCTCCATTATAATTAGGCGACTGCTGGCGTGCCTAACCATTCAATCATATCTTTCATTTTAGCAGTTATTGCATCTGTTCCGGGAAGTAATAATTTCCGCGGATCATATCCTTTTTGTTCTTTATTGAGGTCTAATTCATTTTCAATATACTTCCGGGTTGCATCTTGGAACGCTAACTGGAATTCAGTATTGATATTCACCTTTGCAATCCCCATTGAAATTGCTTTTTGAACCTGTTCTCTAGGAATTCCTGAACCACCGTGAAGCACTAGCGGAATATCAATCGCATTCGCAATTTCTTGAAGGCGGTCAAAGTCTAACCCTGGCCAATTAGCAGGGTAAATGCCGTGAATGTTACCAATCCCACAAGCAAGACGGTCAACCCCCATTGCTGCAAACGCCATTGCATCTTCAACATCAGCAAGTTCCCCACTGCTGGTATCCTGATTTTCTCCCACTTTACCGATTTCGGCTTCAACCGCAATGCCGCGTGAATGCGCTAATTGGACAATCTCTTTGGTTTTGGCATAATTTTCTTCAATCGGCAACTTATGGCCATCAAACATGACTGACGAATACCCTAAGTTAATGCATTCAATCGCTGCATCATAGTCACCATGATCAAGATTCAGGATAACTGGAACTTTAATTTCCATTGCATCCATCTGGTCTTCAACCATATCTTTGACAAATTTATAACCACCCATATATTTGGCAGCTCCCATTGAAACTTGGATCAGAACTGGGGTATTAGTCTCCGCTGCCGCCCGCAAAATTGCCCGGGTCCATTCAAGATTATTAATATTATATGCCCCAATTGCGTATTGATTCTTCCGTGCATCATCAAAAAGTTTGTTTCCGTTATCAAAGTAAGTCATCATTCTTCCTCCTAAATTACCTGTAACTTCTGCTTGCTCGCTAATTCGATATAATTAATCATTTGTAAGAAGCTTTCAATCTCGAGACTTGCGCGACCGATTAGCGCCCCATCAACATTTGGTTTACTCATAATTTGACCAATATTCTCGGGATTAACACTGCCACCATAGAGTATTCGGACTTGCTCGCCAATCTTATTACCATACATTTCAACTAGACTTTGACGAATTGCCTGACATCCCTCTTCCGCAATGTCTGGATTTGCTTGATGCGTGCTCCCAACGGCCCAACTTGGTTCATACGAAATAACAATCTGTGATAGTTTATTAGCTGGTACCCCCTTAAGGACGCTTTTTAGTTGGCGAAATACATAATGAATTTGTCCGTTAACTTCTGTTTGGACCATCTCTTCATCCGTACAAATGATTGGAATAATACCAGCATTGAGGGCTGCTAAAACTTTTTGATTAATTGAATCATTATTCTCGTTAAAAAGGCGCCGGCGCTCTAAATGCCCTAGCATCACGTATGTCACGCCCGCATCTGCTAAACTTCGCATGCTAATTTCTCCAGTATACGGTCCCTCTAACTCAGCAGATGCATTTTGAGCAATAATTTGTAAGTTGGAAGATCCCGCCACTTTTTTCATGTTATAGAGCGAGACTGCTTGTGCCGCGATCCCAATTTCTTTATTTGCCGGGAGTTTTTCTTTAATTGCTTTAACAAACGCAACGGATTCATGAACATTTTTATTCATTTTCCAGTTCGCAATAATAAACGGTTTGCGCATTCCTTTACCTCCTTAAAACAGTAGTCTAAATAAGCGTTGACTATATTCTTCTTTCGTATCAAAAGGTCCAGCGGTTACACTAATTCCTTCACGATGTTTCCCTAAGAAATCTGTATCAAAATCACGGGCAGTCTCGGGAGTAACACCAACCGCGATCACCCGACTAGTATCTTCATTCAAGTAGTCGCAAATATTACTATTAAGAAATACCCCATCCTCACTTGAATCGATGGCGACCTTAACGTCTTCTTGCTCATCATTCATAAAGATATTTCCTGCTTTATTAGCTGGAATATAGCTTCGTTGTCCACTGGCTAGGCCAACATAAGCAGCATTATCATCGCTAATATGATTATCGATTGGTTGTTCACTTGCCTGTTTGTGGGCAAATGCAATTAATTTTGCCATTTCACTCCGGAGGTTCTTCCGGATAAAGACATTGTTATAGAAACAAGAAGAATCGTAAGGAGCACTTTCTGGCGCATTTTGTTGATAAAGGCGGTGGTAGTAAGGATCATTTTCAGCAACATTCGTATTGCTTAACCATTCCACACTGCCATTAATTAGGTTATGAACGAGAAGGACGCCCTTAGATTCGAGCTTAAGCGCATAATCCGATAATAGGAAATTGTTATCAATCAAGATCACACCCATCGAATCCTTAATTTCAATATCTTCACCAAGGGCCGCTACTAAGTCCTCCCGATTTTCGTTTGTGACTTCAAATGAATCTGGCAGTGAATTGTTGTAGAACACATTCCGTGAAATTTGGGTATCTTCAACCTTGCCACCAAGCCAAATTCCGCGCGTGCAATCATGAATGCAGTTGCGTAAAATCTTAGCCCCAATCGCTGGCGAAAGGTTGATCGCACTGACATCATCACTGACAAGGTTTTGGCGGACGTTAATGTTATAAATACTATTGTGTTCAATAATCGGCGATGGGTTGCCTTCAACACCGATAATTCCAGTCTGCCCGCAATCATGAATCGTATTGTTCTTAATCCGGTGTGGATAAACCTTATCATCGTCAATGGTTGGAATAATATTTCGACCAAGGGAGATCCCAGAACACTTAGCGTGAGAAATATCACACTTGGCAATCTTCCATCCCTGACCACGATTAGTACCAATAATCCCCTTATTATATTGCGAAGATGCCCATCGACAAGCAGCCTTCGTCATTGTAAAGCCCGATAGAATAAGGTGATTGAGTCCTGCTTTTTCTGGATAGAAACACGTCTCACGGAAAGTCAGTTCAACATGTTCATCATTAGGATTTTGCGCTTGAAAGTTTGCATAGATTACGGTTGAATCTTCTGCTGGCAACTGTTCGGTATACCAGGTATAGCAGGTAAATTTCCGGTCTCGAGAAAATTTGTTTTCACTTGGTGTTTCAACTTTTGCTAACTGATCAACTTCATACATTGCTTTATTATTTAGGAAGATTTCACCGGCATGATTAAAGGTTTGATCAACTAAAACGTTGTATGGATTATAGTTACCAAATTCGGCATTAGGGAGTTTTAATTGCCATACCGGACCAGCAACATGTTGCCAGCCAGTAACACGGTCAGCGCCCGTAATGATTGCCCGATTTTGCTTAGCAGATGCATAAATAATCGGCTTATCACTAGTGCCGGAATATTGTGGATGGACTTCCTCATGATATTCCCCCGGCATTACTTGAACATAATCCCCCGGTTGAGCGATATCTGCCGCTTGTTGGATGTACTTAAACGGAAACTCTTGTGAACCATTACCGTTTTCAGAAGCATTAATATCAACAAAAATTTGCATTTTATTCAATCCTTTCTACCATGCATAATTTTCCACAGCTTGTCGTCCCTTACCCGTCGCGTTATCCAGGATTATGCGCTGTTCAATCCTTGCCACGTTCTGTTTGGTTTCTTTAACCATATCTGGATTAACTGAAATATAATCAATCCCTTGCTGAATTAAGAAAGATGCTAATTCAGGATATTCAGATGGTGCTTGCCCACATATTGAAACCGTCTTGTTATCTTGGTGAGCAGCCTTAATAAGGTGGCTAATCGCACGTTTCACCGCAAGATTACGTTCATCAAAGAGGTGAGCCACTGTATCATTATTCCGATCACAACCTAAAATAAGCATTGCTAAATCATTGGACCCAATCGAATAACCATCAACATATTTATTAAACTGATCTGCCAAGATGATATTACTTGGGATCTCGGCCATCATGTATACCTTAAAATCTGGACCACGATGTAACCCGGCAGCTACCATTAATTTTGTAACTTTATCAGCTTCGACAACGGTGCGGACAAACGGAATCATTACATTGAGGTTCTTTAACTGGAATTCTCGACGCACCTTTTTTACCGCCGCAAGTTCTAGCTTAAAAGCTTCGATATATTTGGGATCATAGTACCGAGAAGCGCCGCGCCATCCCAATAAGTCGGCAGGTTCATGGGGCTCATATTTATCGCCGCCCGTTAAATTACGGTATTCTCCCGACTTAAAATCAGAAAAACGTAAAACCATCGGCCGTGGAGCAATCGCCCGAGCCACTTTAGCAATCCCATCTGCTAACATATCAACAACTTTTTCGGTATGACCAGTTTCAATTAAGTAGAGGGGATGGTCATGAATATAAGTCGTCCAAAGAAATTCTTCTCGCATTAAGCCAATGCCATCAACAGGGAGTTCTGCATATTTTTCTGCTAGTTCTGGATCGCCTAAATTCATCATGACCCTGGTTGCAGTCGGCGCGTAATATTCTGCATGGTGACATTCCGTTGTCTCTTTTTCGCCATTAAATTGTTCTGCGAGATCACCTTGATAAACGACTCCATTTTTAGCATCAATGGTCACTTGTTCACCATCTTGTAGCATTTCAGTAACTGCCTGCCCACAGCTCTTGGTTCCAACGATACACGGAATCTGCATTTCACGAGAAACAATTGCGGCATGGCAGGTCATTCCACCATTATCAGTGATGATTGCTGCTGCTTTTTTCATTGCCGGTACCCAATCAGGCGAAGTCATCAACGTTACTAATATTTCTCCTTCTTCAAATTCATCAATATCTTTAGGATCCGCAATTACATGTACCTTTCCAGTGGAAACACCTGGACTTGCTGGTAATCCTTTGACCAAGATTTTTTTAGTTTTATTCATTGAGACAGTGGACTCCTTTGTTGCTTGCTTATTATTTTTATTCGACCAAACCGTTTCTGGACGAGCTTGTACTAGCCATAACCGATCTGTGCGTGCGTCTAGCGCAAATTCCATGTCCATGTAACAACCATAGTGCTTTTCAATTTCCTTTGCGTATCCTGCTAATTCATGAATTTGGTTTTCAGTTAGCGCTGGCCGGATTGCCTGGTCTGCTGGCACCGGTTCTTCATGTACTCCGCCACCAGGGGTTTGACACAATTCAATTGCTTTCGGAACTACCGAACGTTCTACTACTTGAAGGTTATTTTTATTAATCACAAAATGATCCGGTGTTACTTTTCCTAAAACAATGTATTCACCTAATCCCCAAATCGTATCAATAACAATTTCGGCATCATTTCCGTTCGCCACGTTAACTGAAAACATAACCCCAGAAGCTTTTGAGAAAACCATCATCTGAACGGCCGCAGATAAAGCCACTTTTTCATGAGGAAAATGTTGCTTATGCCGGTAATAGGTTGCCCGATCGGTAAACAAGGAAGCATAACATTCTTGAACCTTTGCTAATACCATTTCAGCTCCACGCACGTTCAAATACGATTCTTGCTGCCCCGCAAAAGAAGCATTCGGTAAATCTTCAGCGGTAGCACTTGACCTAATTGCTACAAATGGTTCAGTTTCACCCATTTTTTCTGATAAGGCTGCATAAGCTTTTTTGATTGTCATAGCGATCTCACTTGGCATCGGTGCTTCGACAATCATCTGCCGAATATGTGAGCAAACCCGATGAAGTTCGTCAGCATTTTCATAGTCATTAATTTCGGCTAATAATTTATTAATTTGGTCGTTTAATCCCGTTTCCGCCATAAATTGACGATAAGCGTGAGTTGTCGTCGCAAATCCATATGGAACTGGAATTTTCATTGCAGAAGTCATTTCCCCTAATGAAGAGGACTTCCCACCAACGAGATTAACGTCCGAGCGATGCAATTCATCAAACCATAAAACATTCATTTGTTCGCGTTTTTCCATTACTGCATCTCCTTAAATTCAATGTATCTCCTTCTTAGGTGGTTCCTAAAAAAGAGTCAAGAAATTTATTTACAGCAAAAAAATGAGCAAACGGTGGCATTCCTGTCCGTTCGCTCATCTGTTTACTTAAAATTTATTTTAATTTGGCTATTTTTTATCGTCATTGTGTTTTTCTTAATTTGGAATGGATTACAAATATTGCTAAAAATTTGCAAACAAAAAAGGACTTTGATATAAGTTAAGTTACTTTCATAAAAAGCAAATACGCAGTACAACAATGGCCTCCAA
>OODN01000465.1_pt1 | contig 24073 bp, 19 predicted proteins | sample 1671651 | NCBI WGS metagenome assembly OODN01 (sample SAMN06348178, study PRJEB24527) | human gut metagenome | biome: human gut; feature: ankylosing spondylitis patient; material: feces | host: Homo sapiens | place: China | collected 2015-10 | reverse complement strand
TACTTGGCGCTCCCGTCCCTTCACCGAAACCGTAATCGGATGCCCTCCCATATGGCTATAAATCCATTCTTTAGGCAACCGATAATCTAAGAGAGGCTCAAGATCTTTGACAATCGTTACAGGACTAGAGCGTAGAAACTGACGAGTGACTGCTTTACAAAAGAGAATATTCTCCTCTTTCAAGGTCACTCCCTTCCAGCTATTTTCCTCCTTGAAATGGTTAAAAAATACCAGATAGGGCTCTCTCACCATTTGTGCTAAGACATAGACGCCATTCCGTAGGCGAATGGAAATGACTTTCCCCGACTTCCAGGGTATTGCTCTTTTTTTCTTTTCTATCATTAGCCAACCTCAAACTGAGCGAGGATCGTTGAATCCATCAAAATAAATCACTGTGACTTCCTGTCCTCAGCAAGTTTAAAATCAATTCGTCCTTATCTACTTTGTAAACCAAAAGCCAATCCGGCTGGATATGACACTCCCGAACACCTTGGAAATGCTTGGAATCAGTCAATTGATGGTCACGATATCTGACAGGAAGTTCTTTTTCTTGAACCAGAAAATTCAAAACTTCTTCTAACAAGTCTGCCTTCAAACCACGCTTCATTGCCAACTTAAAATCTTTTTTAAACTGTTTATGATAACGAATCTTAAGCACGCAGGTCCTCCATCAAGTCTGAGACTGATTCAAAGGGTTGACTCATATTCCGATTTTGCTCTACATCCGTTACGACTTGGAGCAACTTCCCATGATCGTCTAATCGAACATCAAAAGGTAAGCCCTGATATTGAATAGCCTGACGGAGGAAAATGTTGATAGCTGTGGTCATATCCATCCCTAAATGATTAAACACTAGTTGGGCCTGCTCCTTAACCTCACTATCCAAACGGATACTCATGCTCGTCTTTGACATATTCTCACCTTCTTTCTATTGATTATTGTAACAAAAAAGAAGGCTATTGTAAATCTATTAGATATACAATAGCCTTTTGAAATTAATGATCAAGGCAATTCTTATGACTTACTTTCTATGAATCTTTTGACCATAGGTAAAATTTCTTTTTCAAGTCCTTTTATTTGATACGATTCCCATTTAGTTTTTTCTGTTATATTAGCCATTATTTGTAACTTTAGACTCTGACGATCAAAAATTCCTTCCCACTGTTTATATTTTGCACTCGGGACTAAATTTCCAAATTTTGAATTTTGACTATCTGTAATGATACAAAGGTTCCCAAAAGAGTGTAAGAATTGATCATCCATTTTCTCAATTTTTTCATCACTATTTGGATGTTGTGGGAACCAATGCTCTATGGAACGACGATAAGCAAATTTGAAATGATCAAATTTAACACCTTTATACTTCCTTCCTAATTCTTCACGGTTTTTCCATAAGATGTAATCAACAAAATTGAATGCATAAACAGGAATATCACCATATTTTTTGAGCATATCTTCCTCGGTGAACAATCTTCCCTCAGCATATCTTACAGCCATTATTTCAAGAAAATCCTTAAAATAAGAACCAAATTCCGGTTGATCTAACTCTTCAATATGGTTGAAGAGGAATCGCAAACTTTCATATAACCAACGACTATCACGATTGGCAGTGAAAGTCACAGCAAACATAGATTGAAGAAGAATAATGTTTTTGTTCATTTCTGAATCTGAAAATGTATTCTTAGTAAAGCGTTCTTCAACTATGTAATGCTCTTTTGCTTTTCCATTTGGCTGGTATTCATAGTAAGTACCCTTCTGCAAAAACCATTCATCCTTATTTCTGCTTGAAGAATCCATATTTGAATTTCTAACAATGAAATTATCAAAAATATGTTTCATTCTAAGAAGGAATTCACTGAACTCAATAACCCAAGTCTCATTTTTATTTTTTATATCAAATAGAGTTAAGAGTTTCTTATCATCTAACTGAACCTCACTGGTATCCTTACCTTCCCAAATTGCCAATACATGGAGTAAAAACGTCGGAAAATCAATAACTTGGGTATAGTCACCAAAATCTTTTTCTGATTCTGTAATTTTTTCATTGACCTTTATTCCTAATATATCTGATAACTTTCTTCTTTCATTTTGATAAAAATCAATGTCATCATAAATATTATGAAAGGAGTAATTTGAAAAGTGCCATCCGAAAATACGTTCACGCTCCTGAAAATTATCTGCCCTCTTCCGCCTCATCTTAAATTGACTTGCTACTGGCTTATCAAACTCTGCGCAAGCATCCCAGATTCTTGCAAACTTTTGAGCCATTTCTTGATCTATACCGAACTTAGCCATCATTTGCGCCTTAAGAATCTCATGAGCCTCTAGTTGTTCTCCTCGAGAATTGAAACGTTCGAAATAAAGATTCAAATCTAAATCTTTAGGAAGAATACTACGAAAAATGATGACTTTATTAAAAAGATAATCAACGAAGGGCTGAGGTTCAAGTTGGCGCTCTCCTAGCACTTTTTTCAAGGCATCTTTAGCATGTCTGTAACCTCTAGTTAATTCATTTTCATCGTCCTCAGAAATTTTTTCATTGATAAATAGTTTTTGAATATTCTCATTTGATTTTCTCCGAGCTGGGAAGGTAAGATTGACAGCTTTCAATCTATCAAAACCAAACTCATGCTTCAAAGCTAAGGCAATCAAATTAAGTGCTGTTGTCCGTTGTTGCCCATCTATTATTTTGAAAAGATCATTCTCTTCATTAACAACTAATGTTCCAATATAATAATTGTCTCTCTTTTCTTGAAAAGCATCTGCCACATCGTTCAATAATTGTTCAATTTCATCATAAGTCCAAGCAAAATTTCTCTGATAAAGAGGAATAGCATAGGTATCTTCATTTAACAAACGGTTAACGGATAAGCTTATATGTGTTTCTACCATTTATCTTTTTCCTCTTCTATAATTTGTTCCATCGTATAATTTTCAAATAATTCTCTATCTATCTTAACCATGAAATCATTCGGAGTCACAGCATGGGCTAAAACTTGAAATAGTTTTTGAACTTCTCTTTGTCTGAACTTCCCGCCTGCAGCGTAGTTTCCTACAGTAGCGTCATATATGGCTCGAGACTTCACACGGGGGTAGTAAGCCCAAATAAACAAGGTTTCTACTATTTCCTTTGATAGCTTATCTTTTCCAAATCTCTCCGCAAAGAGAGAACAAATGTTTAGAAACAGATTGTGGCACTTGCGATAGCGCCCCTTTGAACTATTGTAAATTTTTAACATACCTTCAGGGTAATCTGAACCATTTTCTTCACTCTTAGGATCATTAAAAATTCCTAACTGTTTATTTAAAACATCTATATGATCTTTAATCATTTGATGAACAGATTCAATATATTCAAAAAATTTGCTTCCATCTATGATTGGCATAGTAATTGACATAGGGAAGTTTTCAATATGACGATATAATTCTAGGTATGGAAAATTCTGATTTAAATCAACACCTTTAAAATCGTCAATAAAATCTTCTGTAAAACGCAGATAAGAACCATAACGCTTGTTAGTTAGTCCTGTTTCTCCCCTAGACCAACGTCTCATACGGAAAAGATGCTTATCAAATAGATCTTTCAGACTTAAATCGTCATCTTCCACAAACTGCTCCCATTTCTCAACAATTTTTTCATCTTCTGAGTCTTGTTGACGCAGATGATAGGCTTTGAGTAAATCATGAGGTTCTAAAGATTTTCCACGATTATTCTGAGAATCAAATAATTGAAAGGCTTCTGCCAAACGTTCCTCTGGCATGATGATACAAGAAATAGAACAATTTTCCAATAAAAATTCGCAAATATCTTTTGCCTGGCTTGTACCAACCAATTGAGTTAAATTTTCCCACTCGTTATAATTTTCGCTTGCATGATAGCAGGATATCTCTCCAAATTCAGCACCTAAAAGTTGATTAGCGCCTTCATAATCCTTTAACTTTTCTAATGAATGAAGAAACAAGGAAATAGAAATTAGTCGTTGTTGCCCATCTACAATATCTAAGTATCCACCATTATCATGAAAGATAACAGAGCCAACTTGATATTCCTTTTTTTCCATAGCATCTCGTAAATCATAAAAAAGATTACGAATATGCTTTCTGTTCCACTTATAAGGTCTTTGATAAGAAGGAATCCGCAAATTTCCTTCTTTCAATAGCTCTCCAACCTTTTTTGAAGTAAATTGAATACCCATTTCATCCGCCTTTATTGTATTTTTAAAAAACTACAAATTCATATGAATCTGTAGTTAAGAGTGGCTAATTCTTTTGAATAAAAATCATTTATCCATCAAAACAAATCATCAAAGAGACTGAGCTGGTTGTCTTCTGGCATATTACCAAGAATGCCCATCTCATCCATCTTTTCAACCAGGGTTGAAGAGACACCGCCGCGCTTACGGAGTTCTGTTTTAGAAAGGAATTCTCCTTCTTCACGCGCCCGCACGATTTGCTTGGCAACGTTCTCTCCTAGACCATCCATCGCGACAAATGGCGGAATGAGGGTGTCCCCATCAATCAAGAATTCTGTCGCCTGACTGCGATAGAGGTCCAGCTTGCCAAACTTGAAGCCGCGCTCCCACATCTCATTGACAATCTCAAGGGTGGTGTAGAGGTCGATCTCCACATTGGAAGCTTCATTGTTCTTGCGTTTCTCAGCAATCTCCTTCATCCGAGCTTTCACGGCCTCAAGGCCAGCCCCCATGGTTTTGATGTCAAAGGCTTTGGCCCGAATCGAGAAGTAGGCACAGTAATAATAGAGAGGTTGATGCACCTTAAAGTAGGCCACACGAAGGGCCATCATAACATAAGCCGCCGCATGGGCTTTGGGGAACATGTACTTGATCTTCCCACAGGACTCGATGTACCACTCAGGAACATTGTTTTCCTTCATGGCTTGGATGTAGCCATTGCGCTCTTCTTCTGAGATCTTGAGCCACATGCCTTTCCGCACGCGCTCCATGATGGTAAAGGCCGTCTTAGGCTCGAGCCCTGCGTGCATGAGGTAGACCATGATGTCATCCCGACAACCGATAACGGTTGATAGGTCAGCAATGCCCGCCTTGATCAAGTCTTGGGCATTTCCCAACCACACGTCGGTACCATGAGACAGACCAGAGAGCTGCAAAAGCTCCGCAAAGGTCGTCGGATGGGTCTCATCGACCATGCCCCGAACGAAGTTGGTCCCAAACTCTGGGATCCCCAGCATACCGGTTGAAGTCCCGATTTGCTCCGGTGTCACTCCTAGGATATCGGTCCCAGAAAAGAGTGCCATGACACCTGGATCATCCATAGGGATATCATTTGGATCGATGCCTGACAAGTCTTGAAGTTTCCGAATCATGGTTGGATCATCGTGTCCCAGGACATCAAGCTTGAGGACGTTCTCATCGATATCGTGGAAGTTAAAGTGGGTGGTCTGCCATTCAGCTGTCACATCATCTGCCGGATACTGGACCGGAGTAAAGTCATAGACATCCATATAGTTTGGAATAACAACGATCCCCCCCGGGTGCTGACCGGTCGTCCGCTTCACCCCAGCGGCACCTTGGGCCAGACGTTCGACCTCGGCATCTCGATAGTACTTGCCAAAATCACGCTCATAGCCCTTGACAAACCCATAGGCTGTCTTGGCCGCAACCGTACCTACTGTTCCTGCCCGGAAGGCGTATTCTTCCCCAAAGATATCACGAACATCCAAGTGGGCGCTCGGCTGGTCTTCCCCAGAGAAGTTCAAATCGATATCGGGTACCTTGTCCCCATCGAAACCAAGGAAGGTTTCAAAGGGAATGTCCTGCCCATTTTTGCTGAGCTTGTGGCCACAGTTTGGACAATCCTTGTCTGGCATATCAAAACCAGATCCATAAGAACCGTCTGTGATGAACTCACTGTATTGGCACTGGCTGCAGACATAGTGAGGCGAGAGCGGATTAACCTCGGTGATCCCGATCATGGTCGCGACAAAGCTGGATCCAACGGATCCACGCGATCCAACCAGGTAGCCCCGCTCATTGGAACGGTGCACCAGCATTTGCGATGCCAGATAAATCACGGCAAAGCCATTCCCCAAGATAGAGGTCAATTCCTTTTCAATCCGCAGATCGACAATATCAGGGAGCGGATTACCATAGATCTCAAAGGCCTTCTGATAGGTTAACTCGGCAACTGTCTCTTCGGCCTTGTCGATAAAGGGTGTATAGAGGTCGCCCTTAACCACTTCGACAGGCTCAAAGGTCTCTGCTAGTGCATTGGTATTTTCAATAACAATCTGACGCGCCAATTCTTCTCCCAAAAAGGCAAATTCATCCAACATTTCATTGGTGGTTCTGAAATGCGCTTTAGGAAGTGGCGCTGGCTGGGCATCTTCTCCATGCCCGATGGTCCGGTTGATCATGGCCCCTTGACCGAGACTGCGGACAATGATCTCCCGATAGATCTCATCTTCCGGTTCCAGATAGTGGACATTCCCTGTGGCAAGAACGGGCTTGCCAAGGCGATCTCCCACCTCAATCAAGCTCTTGATAATGGTCTGGAGCTCCTCCATGTCCTTGACCTGTTCCTTGGCAATGAGGGGCGCATAGATAGCCGGTGGCATAACCTCGATAAAGTCGTAGTACTTGGCCACTTCGACCGCCGCATCCACTCCTTGCGACATGACCGCATCAAAGACCTCCCCTTCTGAGCAGGCCGATCCGAGGATCAAGCCCTCGCGGTGGGCGTCCAGCACGGTCTTTGGAATCCGTGGAACTCCTTCGAAATACTTGGTCCCAGAAAGAGAGACCAGTTTAAACATGTTCTTAAGGCCGGTCTGATTCTTGACATAGAGAGTCGCATGCTTGACCCGGGCCTTCTTATAAGAATTCTCATCGATCAAATCGATATTCAGATCCTTGAGATTGGTCACCCCATGCTTTTCAGCGACATCTTTGATGAAGATAAAGAGCAGGCGTCCCGTTGCTTCCGCATCGTAGTTGGCCATGTGGTGGTGCTCCAAGCCTACTCCAAAGCGCTTGGTCAATGGTCCCAAGCCATGCCGTTTAAAATCTGGGTAGAGGTTGCGGGCAAATTCCAGCGTATCGATGACTGGCTGGGTAATCTTTGGTAAGCCATAACGCTCATAGTTAGCATTCATGAAGCCCACGTCAAAGGTGGCATTATGGGCAACGAGAACCGTTCCCTCACAGAAGGCCTGAAATTCCTTCAAGACCTGCACCAAGGGCTTAGCCCCCCGGACGTGCTTGTTGGTGATCCCTGTCAATTGGGTCGTAAAGGCGGACAGAGGATGGCCCGGATCGATAAATTCGTCAAATTCCTCAATGACATTGCCCTTGTACATCTTAGAAGCAGCGACCTGAATCAAGTCATTGTAGATGGCTGACAGTCCTGTCGTTTCCACGTCAAAGACCACATAAGTCGCTTCATTGAGGTCCAGATCCACCTCGTTATAGGTGATGGGCACCTTATCTTCTACGATATTGGCTTCCATCCCATAGATCAGCTGGATCCCAGCCTTCTTGGCTGCTTTAAAGCCATGCGGGAAACTCTGCACATTGCCATGGTCAGTGATAGCCACCGCCTTATGCCCCCACTCAGCTGCCTTGGCGATCAGCTCTTCGACTTCCGGCAGGGCATCCATAGTCGACATATTGGTATGCGCGTGAAATTCTACCCGGCGCTCGCCCTCTGGCATCAGGTCCTTGCGGGCATAATGGACGACTTCCTGGATGTCTTGGACATTCATGGTCAAATCGCGCGTGAAATTGTTCATTTCGATATTTCCCCGCACCCGTAGCCAGCTGTTCTTCTTGATCATGTCAAACTTCTGGGCTTCTTCCTCATTTTTGACCCATTTCTGAAGGGAAAAACTAGAAGTATAGTCGGTCATCTTAAAGCTGATCAAGACCCGACCGGTCCGTGTTACCTTGTGCTCCACGTCAAATACCACACCCTCAAAGACAATCCGGTTCTCTTCCGTTGTGATCTCGATCATCGGAGTGATCTCGGCCTTGTCTAGCTTAGGTTTAGCCGCAGCCTTCTTAGCTTTGAAATCAAAGGCCGGCTTTTCTTCAATCGCAGGTGGCGGAGCCATCTGGGCCAAGGATTCCATAGCCCGCAAGGTCTCTTCATTGGCCACTTGGAAGATCTTTTCATTTTCCTCCTCAAAGCGCGCCACTTCTTGCTCTGTCAACTCCTCATCAGACTCCACCCGACAGGTGAAATGCGGAAAACCAAAGGCTTCCAACTGCTTGGCAAGGTTAGGCAAATGGTTCTTGCGGAAATGCTCCGTATCAACCGAAGAAGGCCCTGAGATGATCAATTCCTGCCCTTCTGCGCGCACCTGCAAGTCTTGGTAGAGCCCCTTAAAGCCTTGACTAGCGCAAGGGCCTTCCTCAAAGACCTCACGATAGTAAGCCTGCAATAAATCCGCAGAAAAATCCTGATTGGCCACTTGGATGGTAAAGGTGGCCTGGTTTCCTGTCTTTGAAAATTCATCCTTCAAGCGCTGGCGCAATTCCTTAAACAAAGCAATCGGCAAGACTTCCGCAAAAGCAAAGCGGAACTCCCAAATCCGACTGACCTTGTGCACCACGACTTCTTGAATCTCCGCATGCAAAAAGGCACTGGAAGATCGCATCTCCAGCGGCATATCCAGCTGATCCATTAAAATTTCAAAGGTGTTGGACATTGTTTCTCCCTTGATCTTGATTCTTTTGCTCGCTTTTGAGTAGCCTACTTTCTAAGCAAAAACAGACCATTCAAAAACATTCGTAACCCTTATTTTATCACAATTTAAGGATTAATTCGAGGGAGAAGTGAAGACGAAAAAATCACCGATAGGACGGTGATTCACATACTTATTGTGTCATTGTCGTTTTTCATAATTTGATTTCATTAATTCTAATAATTGAAAATCACAACATTGATTCTTTATTAAAGCTTGGTACGGATTCAAATCTGATAGCTTTCCTACCCCTACTCGCATGTGATAAACCTTTATGGCTTGAGCAACTATCTTTTCTATATTATTTTTTACTAAATCATATTGTTTAGATAATAGTATTGCGTATTGTTTATCTTTTGATAAATTGTAAAATATAGTGCAACAAAAAAACTCATAGCCTTTCATTGGTGTATACTGTAAGTAACCACACAAACAGAACCCGAGGAAAAACTATGAGCTACTCCATCTTTCCATAACCGACCGAATAAAGATAGAAACCTACTTAGAACTAGGTTTGAAACCTTGCCGAATTGCAAGTAAACTTGGCGTCCATAAGTCTACCATTTCAAGAGAATTAAGACGATGCCAAAATGGATATTCCGCAGCCTTAGCACCGGAACAGTACGACCACAGAGCTAAGCAAAAGGGTCGGAAGTCTCGTTTGACACCCAAGCTGAAAAAGAAATTGAGAAGGGTTTAAAATCCTCCTGCAATCGAACAATTGTTTCCTTGAACTCTTTGGTATATTTTTGGCTCCTTTGGTTAGATACTATTCTACCAAAACGTGTCCATAAAATCATACTAACATCAGATCATAAGAAAATCGAATGGTCTTGCTTTGCCATTCAGGCTGAATATTTCGGTTCATGATTGGATACTTGTTATCCCACAGGATAAGGTAAGACTCTAGTTTAGATCTTAGTATGCTAAACCAAGTTTTGTCCATTTACCTGTATCTAGATTTAATAGGAAATGAAAACGATCGCGACCGTAGGAATCTCTATTCTCCTCAATGACTGCATCGCAAACAACCTTTATTTGGTTACTGAGAACATCTGTGACATAAGCCATAGTATAACCCTTAGGAGATTCGGCTTTATAAATGAGATTGCCAAATAAATCAAATATTTTCATTTCAGTTACTGAAGTTTGTTTAGACGAGGTTCTATAAATAACTAAAATCAGTTTTTGATTAGGATAGAAAGAGACTGTTTCTTTATAAGGAATCTCTAGTTCATACTCTTGATTATATCCCCAGGAAATAATGTCCGTCGAATCATGATATTGGAATATTAACACCCCGTCTATAGAGTAATAGTAAAAATCTGATGCAGTAAAATTTTTTCCAACTCCAATAAAAATAACATTTTTATCTTTATCAAAGTCTGCAAATATTATATTTTCTATGTGAATTTCTATAGTTTCTCCATTATTCTCCCACTTAACACTTTGGTCAGTATATCTAACTCTCATATAAAGTATCCTTTCCCTATTCTATGTTACGAATTCCAATTATCTCTAAATAATTCATTTTTTCTCTCCCCATCAACATTTCGATCTGATTGGGACCACCTGGCAAATACCTGTTGATTTCTAAGTCTATTTGAGGTCCAATAGGTCCTACATTTGCAGGTATTTCACTCCCTTCTTTAACTCTATATTGGACAACTCTATCAATATCAGGTTTCCAATTATATTTTACTGCCAATCTATCTCTAACATATTGTCTGTCCGATATTGTATTTATATCTGTAGCAAAATTTCCAGGCCATGTATCCAACTGTTTACTGCGTGGAGCCATTGCCATTTCAAATGTATCTCCTCCTTTAAGAATTTTAAAAGAAGGTTTTACATTTAGTGGCCATGGATCTTGCTCATACAAAATCTTATTGTAATCGTCAATTGTCCCATTTGGTATATTCTTTTTAAAGTCTTGCCATGTTTCTTCAGATCCCATCCCTTTACTACGCCAATAACCGCTATATCTCTTAGCTTCAATTGGATCCATCAAATCGCCAGTATATGGTCTTAAGTCTTTCTGCAGAATCTGTTCTTTATTATACTTCGGCGCTTCGACATCGTGGACATCTTTCACCTCTGGAACATCCAAATCAACCTTCGGCTTAACTGTTCCTACCTGATCAACCGATTCACCCTTTATAGTAGATAAATCTTTCGATTTTGTCAACACATCAATATCTGGTTTCTTGGATTTTGGAACTACAGTTGCTGCTCCAGCCACTGCTTCAACTGGTTTAATTTTTGATGTTTCCACATCCACATGAGGTTTAGGAGTCGATGCCAAATCTGCTTTTACAGTTGGTTCTATTTTCAGATCTAATTTAGGATTTTTCTTCTGATGAACAACTGTTGGATCAATTTTAAGCTTCTTAGAATTTAATCCCGAACTATCGACTTCAATATGCTGTTTCGTAGAATTTGTTGGTATGTCAGGTACGTCAGTAGCATTCGTCTTACCAAATTTCCCGTTTAAGAGGCCTCCCGCTTTCTTTGCAGCGAAACCTTGTGCTTGTCCCATCACCAGATTTCCGATAGCTGCTTTGGGATCTTTATCAGTAGCAAATGCATAAACCACTTTAGATGCATCATTTACATCATCTGCATGCGAGGCAAGTTTTAATAGAGTAGATCCAGCTTTCCCAGCTTTTCTCAATTTCATTAAATAGGATCCAGCTCCTGCAGACAATACGACTGATGCTGCATCAATTCCGGCCCATACTCTCTCTTCAGTAGACAGCCGATCTCCTGTGATCATTGTATGACCTGTGAATGCTGAGTAGGCACTATCTGTAGCAAGATAAGCCGTCGAGGCAGAAGTAAGTACTAAAGAGCCTCCACCAGTAAAAGGAGAGAGCACAACTCCTCCTACAGCTGCTACCCAGGCAAGTATCTTGATACCTGTATCAACTTTTTGAAGAGTTTCTCTATGCTCCTCATAATAACGACTTGCTTTTAGTTTTTGGTAGTCCGGAATTTCTTTCGGATACATTAATTCAAGAACTTCCTCTGCACTCTTTCCTTTAATTTGCTTGAGTTGCTCATCTGTCATTTTATCCTTATGCTTCAGAGATTCTTTTACAGCTTCTAGACGTTTACTGTAGACATCTTTTGCCGCCTTAATGGGAGAGGCTTTCCCATCAAGGATTTCTGATAAAGAATAAGGAACTTCTTTCTTATCATCGTAGTACGCGGTAGGAGCGCATATATTCCCATTAACGGGTCTATAATTGTGTTCAGTTCTTGTTAAATTCTTTGTTTTATATTTTGATTCCGATCCATTTATTTTATTCAAACCTTCCAGCACTTTATCAATACCAAGTGTAAACTTACTATCAATATTCTGCATAATATTTTGATGAATTTTCTGAGCACTTTTTAGTATCTTAGAGACTCGGGTCGTAGCTTTATCAAATTCATCACTATTTTTAGTAACATTTAACGCCGCCTCACCGGTTTGCACATAAAGATCTGCCACGCCCTCACTGGTAACAGTTTTAGCCACTTCCTCAATATCGTTGATAAGCTGACTCATTGATTTGCTAGATCCACCACTAGGATAGCCACCACTGACATAATTGCTATATGCGTTGACACTGCTAGTAGATCCTCCACCACCAGATTGTAAATTCGAACCTGCTTCAGAAAAGTCGCTTTTATTTGAGTAATACTTGCTCATCTAATTCCCCTTTTCGCTTCCTTCTTTCTCCTGTTCCTTAATATCATCTTGAATTTGTTGAACGGCTTCTTTCGGATTATTATTTATATAATTCTTATCTTCTTGAGATGTTGTTGGTAATTCCAAAAATAACCCGGCTACATAAGTCGCCATAACCTTATCTACATCAACCATTCCATCATAGGTATTCTGCGCATGTTGCCACAACACTTCTGCTAATGTTCCAAACTCTTGTGCCTTTAAAACATAGTTTTCAAAACCATTATTTGCCGAGCGGCCTGCGACTAAATCATGAAATGCCCCTTGAGAAGATAACGATGAGATAGTTGAGCTAATATGACTCAATTTTGCAGTAATTTGACTTGCGTACTCCACTATTGTCATACAGTGATAAATTAATTGTTCCTGATCAGACAAGACCAACTTAATATCTACTCCCATAATTCTCCCTTCACTTTTAATTTCTGAATTAATTGTTTCTTAAACTGCTCACCACTAATAGATCTGCGAGTCTGGTTCTCCATATCATATTCATATAAATATTGGTCACTCCTGTAGTATAGTCTGTCTTGAACATTATGTGACGAATCATTAATTTGAATACGAAGTGCATCATCATTTGGATGATGAAAAACTAGTTTTAAATAAGCTTCTGCTTCCCATTCTGAATGCAGATAATCTTTTTGATTAGCGTCTACATTTTGTAGGATCGGATAAAGTGATATTAAAGAGGCTAAGAATATAGCTGTACCCATGCGATCAATTAAAAACTCATTTTCATCATTTTGAATGAGAATAATTGCCATCCTGTCATACTCATCTACATTAGGAGAATAAAAAAACATTTGATTGACATTACAATGATAATTAGCTTGTGCATACTCATCTAGATAAGCACCATATTGTATGCATTCTTCCGTAGGTGTCCCATCTACAATCAACTCCATATTCGATAGGTCTTCAAAACCCTTTTCTACTATTCTCAATAAAGCTTCTTTTCTAGTTTCACCTTCTTTGGCAGGCAAAGGAAGAAAAGCAATATCATTTGAATGATCATTAAACATATGTAGCGCATATAAAGCTTCTAACGTAAACATCATGCTCCGTCAATCTCCTTTATGACTGTTGATGAAGGAATTGAAGAGAGAAGCCCCTCAAGACCGTAAATTGTTGTTTTAAAATCTTGGATATTGTTAAAAAAATCAGCACGATAAGTTTCAAGAAATGTTCGCAATTCTACGTACTGGTCTTTTGCTTTTCCCTTCCACTCTTTTTCAAGTCCTTTTAGTGAAGTAATCTCAGCATCTATCGAATTAAATAGGTTGGCAATCTCTATCAATTCATTTTCAATTGCCGCTATATTACTATCATCATACTCAACAGTAGAACTTTCATAGGTAGAGTCTATAGAGTTAATATTTGTATCCATCCGTTTTTCCTTTCATCACCAAATCCATTCCCAAAAAGGTTTTCCCTTATTATATTTTGATTTATTACTACTGATTGAACTATCTAATGCAGCGATTTTGGCAGTCAAAGTACTATATAAATTTTTATATGAGGTATTCGCATCTCTCACAAAATCCGTGAATTCTTTGATCTTATCTTTATCATTTTGTAGTTTTGTTTTCATAGTTGAAAGATAATGATATCCTTCATTTCCATCAATCTTTTTAATTGCATCTTTACATTCATCAATATATTTCGTAAAGTGTTTTAGTGAAATATCCTTATCTAGCCCATGGTTACTAATCGCATTTTTTACTCTTATATATTTTTTTCTTTCCGCTATATCACTATCAATTTGTGCTTTCAAACTTGCATCACTCATTACTTACTCCTTCACTTTCAACCAATTTTGCTGTTTTGCTTTTTCTGCAATATCATGTGCTTTATTAATATCTAAGGATGATTTATCAGAGGTTGAATTTGACTCAATACTTTCTTTAATTTCTTGACCAGTTTTAAATTCTTCTTCAGATATAACTGAAGAAGGTGTTGTCGATTTCTCCTTAGGTTCCTCTGCGCTCTCATCCGTTACAGATTCTACATCCCTATTATTACTTATAATCTCTGAACCTATATCTGTTTTTGGGACAGGCCTATAAAACATGAAGAATCCTACAATGACTGTTAAAAGAGCAACAGCCGATATTATAATCCCCTTCTGCATATCTTCCACAGGTATTTCAACACCCTTAATAGATAATTCCTTCCACTCCGGATGTTCTTCCTCAGCTTCTTTCTTTGCTTTAAAAGCAGGCGTAATCAACACCTGGTTCATTAAAGTAAGTGCTCCAAGCGTCATCAGTAAAAAAGGAATATGGCGTGATTTACTGATAATAACAAGGATCCCTCCTATAATAGCAATCAAGGCAATGATGATATTAATTGTAGTCCAAATTCGCAGTTGTTTTTTCATTTGTAAATAAATTTCTTTTGACATTTCTTTTTCCTCATTTCATAATCCTCAACTTCGTCTGAGAAGCTGGATAGTATAGTTTTACTTGATCTACTGGCCGAACTAACTCACGATCAATACTTGTCCGATTATAGATAGTCTGATCCAATACATTCAAGGGCATCAAAGCTGGATCTATTTGGGACTTCAAATACTTGGCTGTACCATTATAAGCTGAAATAATGTTCTTTTGTATACTAACTCCAAAATGCAAACCTACATTTAAGCCCTTCTTTCATTAACAGAGTAGTATTATTTGCCTCTCCCCCTCATTCTGCTACAAATCTATCCATCTCATGATCAAAGATACAATGTTTAATTTCACTACCATTTTGTCATGCACACTTCCTTTGTTAAATTTGCTTTAGAAGCGCAATTCCACACGAGATAGCTATTCATGACATATCCTTCAGAAAAATGACAATAGATCAATTAAATACTACTATTATACCGAAAATTAGTTTGATGGTCAAAATAATCACTAAATGGAGAGAGCTTAGAGAGTTAAAAAGAGAGAAATGGTCGTTCTCTCTTAGTGTTAGTTCTTTACAATTTCCTATTGATTATGAAAAGGCGCTTTTCATCACCTCTAATTACTCCGGCAATTCTATCTTCAAACTCATATCCGTCGGTTGTAACACTTTCTGAACCGCCGCAAGAAAGGCCAATCCATTATCAGATGGGGAATACTGGAATGTGATATGGATGATTTTTTTATCAAACTTATCACCATATCGCTCCACATACTGCTTGCTTTCGAGGAAGTAGATGTAGTTGTTGAGTTTTTCTTGGAGCATTTCCAGGTGAACTCCTTCTATTTCCTCCTGCCAGTCAAGAGGATCTACAAGAAGAAGTTCCAAATGATTGCCTACTGTTCCAATTGCATCCAGTTCCGTTGGTTTCAACTCCAAAGAGACAGCTTGTTTTACCAATGTACGAAATTCATCTACAGAGAATAATCGCTTACTGTGCTCAGGGTTTTTTAAAATTACAGATGGATTATTTTCAATGAAGAGCTTAGTAGATTCATCTTTTGTATATTGATTTTTAGATTTCCAGAAACCATAATGAGCATAATTCATCAACTCTTGACCTGTATGCTCACCTGCCAAATAACTGTCCACTGCTTCTTTCGGAATTTCTTTAACAACTTCTGGCATGGTAATATTAAACGTTGGATAGCGCAAGAAATATTTATCTCCATCTTGACAAATTTCTAACACATCCTTCTCACTTACGTGAATTGTTTCCATTCTTATCTCCTTTATCGTTTTCCCAAATTTCAATTAGGTCTAACTTATCTATTGGAACTTTATCAATAACTGCCTCAGGAACTCCTCCTAGATATGTTTTCCCTCCTGGACGCCACTGTGGGTTTACGCGTGAACCTTCTTCATTTCCGTCGGGAATTCTATAATTATGAACTTCTTGTGGCACTACCATTTTAGGAGAATCTCCTAGGCTACCAGGGTCTAATCCTAATAAAGCTTCTAACTTTCTAGCATCACCATTAGCTTCTTTGATCATAGCATCCGCTACATGTCTAGGAAAAACAAATGCTCCATCATCTCTGCCAAACTGATTGTATCTTATAATATTTTCATTATCCTTGACAAAGGCCGCTACTCCACCATCAAACAGTCGTTTATGTTGTTCTAAATACTCTTTTGAAAGATAAACTTCTGGATTAGGTCGTAAGACTCCATTTTCCGGATCTGGTTTAATAGCAGTGATAGATTTTATTTGAGCGCTACTCAAATCTGCCTTCGGAAATTCGCTTAAGTAGGTCTGCCATTCAGGCGAGAACTGGGAACTACCACTGATGATATCAATTCTGGTTCCTTTTGGAATTTCAGTCCCTCCAGCAAATTTTCCTTTACCTGCACCAACAACTTCTCCACCATATTTCGATAAATTGTCAAGAATTTCTTGACGTTTCTTTGGTAGACCATCTTTTGCAGTTGTATAATCTTGAATTCGAATATTTCCTGACTCATCAAATCCAATAGCTTTCAATCGAATCTTTTGGTCTTTACCATCCGCGTTATGAGTTTTAACTGTAATATTCGTTTCAACATCGTTATTGTTTAATTTAAATTCTTCAATTCTATTACCTGAAAAGGCCTCATAGGTAGAGAAATTTTGTTTGGATATGTCATGTTTTTTGAGCCACTCAGACATGGACAATGGTTCGCTGCCGCTCTTTAACTTTCTATCAACATAATTTTGATATTCCAATTCAGTATTTTTAATTTTAAATGGTGGCATTTCGCCCACATTAGCAATACTACCAGTGGAAAAATCATTATTGTTTGTAAGATTTTGGTTGGCTATATCACTTCTTTCAAGCCACTCGGTTATGGATAACGGTTCGCTGCCACTCTTTAACTTTCTATCAACATAATTTCGATATTCCAATTCAGTATTATTAGTTGAAAATAGAGGTGACTCATCTGTATTTGTCAATACATTTATACTTTGTGATTTATTTTGAGCACGTGCCAATCCTGCTCCCCCTAGTTTGCCAATACCAAAACCAATTAGAGACATAGTTGGATCTTCACCCTTCACCACATAATCATACCCCGTATGTAGTAAACCAACTCCATCTCCTATTCCATTTCCTGTTTTATTAACAGCATTGATAATGTCATCAGTAACTCCTGCTGCTTTTAAACCTTTTCCTAAACCAAGTGTACCAAGTGTCCAAAGTGTCTCTACACCAGCCCATATTCTATCATCTGTATCAAGTTCAGTTCCAGCAAGCATAGTGTGTCCTGTTGCTGCAGCATATCCTCCTGAAGTAGCTTCATACGCTAACCCTAATGTACCTGCTCCCGACGCAACAAGGGTAGCTCCTGCTACAACTCCTGGACTTGCTGCTCCAAATGAAACTGCACTTGCAATAAGTGAAACTACAATTAAACCGATACCCAGATATGCTTCCAGAGGCTCCAACCATGCTTTATTATCCTCTTGCCACTGAAAATGTTTAAGTGAGCTATAATTCCCAGCTTGTTGATACTTAAAAAACATGGATAATAATTCTTCATCTGTCTTGTTACTTAAATAAACGGGGCCATCATCAAGATGTTGTTTTTCGAATATTTTACGTAAGTCACTCACACGTTTTAGATAAACTTCTTTTGTTGCTGCTATCGGACTCTGTTGGTAATCTAGCAACTCTGCTAAGGTATAGTACTTGGTTTCAGTGCCTGCTATTCCTTGAGTTTCACTTTTCATTTTTATTACTTGATAGGAAAGATGAGTAGTTGTATAAGGATTGTTACTTCCATTGACACTATTTAACGACTCTAAACTGGCATCAATTCCTGTCGTAAATTTATTATCGATTCTCTCCAACACTTCACTATGAATTCGTGTAGCCAAATTCAGCATTTTTTCAACTTTATCGTAAGAAGTAGCAAATGTTATTTCTGGCATCTCCTTTCCTAGCTCCGCATCCCCTACTGGACTATAGAGAAAAGACAGCCCTTCATTCTGGACAACTTCTGTAACTTCCTTAATATCTGATAAAGCATTGGTCACTTGAGATCTGGCATAACTGACTGAACCAGTCATCGAACTAGCTTGTAATCCTGCACTAAAATCTGGATGATTAGAATAGTATTTTGTCATATTTACCTCATTCTTGTTCCGTAGATTCAGGGTTACTTTGGTCAGTAGAGACCGGCTTACCCTGTAAAGCATCTTTGATTTTCTCAAAAGATTCCTTCGGGTTCTTACGAATATAGGCTTGTGTATTCGATAGTTCCTTTTGTTGTTCAGCAGAAATAGGTGACGTAAGAGGTGCCTTCGCATTCAAAATAAAATTGGCAATTTGTATCGCCTGAATATTGTCCATATCAACAAATTCCTTATAAGTATCAACTGCATGTTGGTGGAGAATACTTGCCAATGTTTCCATTTCTTGAGCTTTCACGGTATAGAAATTTAAATCCTTGTCTTTCGATATATACTGTTTAAAAATACCTTCACTGCTTACATCTGGTAGAGCGGTAATTGCGCCAGATATATGTGAAATAGCTTGCCTACAAGCAATCACTATATTATTAGCTTTTAGGATCAACTCTTCCTGTTCATTCAACTCTATCCCAATAGCACCATCACTTGTATTTATTCCTTGTAAGTTCGATTTTGCCATTTTACACTCTCACTTTCATACCTTTAATCAGTGTGTGTTTTAACTCATCAGCTGATACTGAACGAATTCTTTCACGCATTAAATCATATTCAAATAAACCACTATCAGTATTAAAGAAGAGGACATCTCCTGTGATTTTTCCCAATTCCTCTGTCATCAACCGTATCATTTTTGAATTTTTATAATAAAATTGCAACTTCATATAAGCGTATGGTTCCCATTCAGCTTTTAAATAATTTTTTTTCTTTTCATTTAAATTATGTAAAATTTCATGGTTTTCCATAAGAATGCTTAACAGAGCAATGGTGTTAAAATAATCAATTATAAATTCACCCTCAGCAATTTTTTTAATAATCACTACCATTCGCTTCCCCTGATCAATACCAGGAGCGCAATAATAATTACTGTCTATTTGAAAATGATACGAACTTTTGGCGTACAAGTCTAAAAAATATCCATAGACTACGAATTCAGGTGTTGGTTGACCATCTTTAACAAGTTCCAAAGCCTCTAAATCTTTATAGCCCTTTTGTAACACCTTCTGTAGCTGTGATTTTCTATTCTCATCTGAGTTAAGTGGAGGCAATGGGATAAAAGGCAAATCATTAGAATAGTCATTCATCAAGTGCAATGTATATAGTGCTTCAAGAGTTAATTTGGTCATACCTGATCTATCTCCTTTATTACATCTGCTAGGGGGATTTGATCTAATAAGCTATCTAAACCTATCACACATATCTTCAATTTTTCAACACTATTCATATAATCATTACAATACTGTTTTAAAATATTTTTTAAATCAAGATACGTTTGTTTCGCTTCACCTTGCCATTGAGCTTCGTATGATTCCATAATTTCTATTTGAGTTTTAACCTCTTCAAGCTGGAAAACTGCACTATATAAATCCAATTTAATATTAATTAAATTACTACTGTCATATTTTATTGTTTCAGCACTTCCCCAAGAACCACTACTATCATTGATCCAAGTATTCATTACATCTGCCATACCAAACTCCTTTCATAAGAGCAATTAGAGATAATAATATTCATCAAAAAACCTACTTTGCCTTTAATTCATTTTTATCATTAGTAATAAGAATATCGAGCGAGGTAATATAAGTCTCCAAAGTCTCATACATACGTTTAAACGAACTAGCCGATTGTTGGACGTGATTACGATATTCTTCCAATGTTTTAATCTCCGTTGCCAATTTTTCTCTAAAATTTGACAAGTAGCCGTATCCAACATTTCCATCAATTTTACTCAATGTATCTTTAGCAATCTCTATAAAGGCATTTATATGATTAAACTCATTTGAAAAATGTAAATTGTGACTTTCTATCGACTTCCTAACTCGCTCATATTTGCTTTTTAGAGCCGTATTGTTTTCAATATTCTTTTTAAGTTGCGCTTCTCTTTCCTTTGATTTAGCCATTGTTTTTCACCTCTTTTATTTTACGAAATTCTCTCAATTAAATAGTTGAAATTGAACAGATGAACAGTCTCTTATTCTTTTTTAAAGATCGCATTTGGTGCATTGGTAGAAGTTCTAAACTCACTTTGAGGTTTGTAAAGAAAAGCAAAACTGACAATAATCACCAACAAACTAGAACCAAGTACAAGTAACCTTTTTAAATGCCAATCCCATGGTAAAGGAATTTTAGCAGTAATACCAGATTGTCTAATCCAGTCTGGATGCTGTCTCATAATTTGATTGGCAGCAAATATGGGACGTAAATAAGTGAACAACCCTAAATTTATAACAAATCCTATAACTCTAAAATGATATTTATTAGAATAAGCAACATGATTAACTTCCATAAGGATCATGCCTAGAATCACAATTATAATTAGGAACAATATACCAATTGATCTCCATAGACCTTCTCTACGATAAAGTTTAAGTTCATCAAAAGACATTTCTTCGAATTTTTTATCCATTTTTTTCTCATTTCGTAATCTTCAATTTCGTCTGAGATGCTTGATAGTGTAAGTATACTTGATCTTCTGGCAAAGCTTCCTCACGACCAATGCTTGTCCGAGTATAGATAGTCTGATCCGACATCTTCATAGCAATCAAAGCTGTATCTAGTTGGGACTTCAAATATTTAGCAGTGTCATTGTAAGCGGAAATAAAGTTCTTATGCATACTGAATACAAAGTGTAATCCTACCTTAAGCCCCTCTTCCATTAATTGAGCAATATCATTCGTGTCTACTCCACTTTCTGATACAAATTGTCCCATATCGGTGATAAAGATATAATGTTCAAAGTCGCCACCATTTTGTCGTGCATATTGAACTTGACTTTGTAATTGTTCAATAACAGATTTAAAATCAGATGTTGACGGAACATAGTTATTAACGCTCGCAACGAATGTTTTATATTCATCGGTTGGATCCAATATTGTGACCTTATGACCTGAAACAGTTTCAATAACTGTCCGAATCATATGTTTTGTAACAAGTGACAATGAACTATCTTTATCAGAGAGCAACATCAAGTGTTTCAGTTTCTTCATTGGAAGTCCAATTGTTTCAACTTCTTCTAATTCAAGACCAACTGGTAGTCTATGATCTTCAATTACTTTTCTAGTAGTTGGCATACTCATAAAGTTCTGAATTGTCAACTCATCTGGCACCATTGGGATTCCTGCTGGTGTGTGGCCTGTCCACATCTCTTTGAGACTTTGGACTTGATCGCGAAGGTTGTTGATGATTTGGATATCATTGTCTCCTGCGACTGGTAGGGCGAACTGGACGACATCGACTTCGTCACGTTTCATGAGTGCCCGTCCCTTGATGTCTTCCATGGTAGCCGCAAGTGGCGTTGCTCCCACGATACCACGGATCTCAGAGATATCATTTTGTGGCAAGGTTAGCTGGTGCTTGAAGTTTGAATAGAGCTGAGCCCGTAGGTTGTTCTGACGGCTAGCTGTGATGATCAAGTGCACACCAATGCTGAGACCTTCACGGGAGATCCGCATGAAGAGCTTGAAGAGGTCTGTCTCATAAGGCTCGTCCTTCATAGACTCATAGCTATCCATGAGGATGACCATGGTTGGCTCTTGCTTGCCGGTCACTTCACGGTAGAGGGCGATGGTGCCGACCCCATGCTCAGAGAGGAGCTTCTTGCGGCGATCCAACTCGCGGTTGATAATCCGGATGAATTTCTGGATTTTCTCCGTCTGATCGAGCAGCAGACTATCAGCCACATGTGGCAATTGAGTCAGGGGTGCTAGACCATTGGTTCCGAAATCAAGCAGGTACATGGTCAGATTTTCTGGGCTCTGCTTGCGAGCTAGATCCATTGCGGCTGTCTGAAGGAAAGTGGTCTTTCCTGTACCTGGACTTCCGTAAAGGAGGATATTCCCATCTTTTGACAGATCGATAGCGACTGCTTCTTGCTTTTGCGCTTGCGGGATATCGGCGACCCCGATCAGGACGCTTGGAGCTGTCCGTTTTTGCCAAGCCTCGATCGGCACGACCTTGTCCAACTCATCCAGCGTGATCCGCTCTTTGAGCGGTGGCAACCATGGTTGGGCCACAGCTGCGATGCCTTCTTGTTGGTGCAAGTGATTGATTTCCTGCACGATGACATCCAGTTCTGTCGGCACTTCCTTGATTTCTTCTGCCATATCCAGACCGGAGAGGTCTTGGTTGAGGACTTCGTATTGGCCCAGTTCATTGATCAAGTAGATGGTATGGTCTTCGATCCCTAGCTGGTCCTTCTCAGGCTGGTAATCTGCTCCAGACCAAGCGGTTTGGAAGAGTTCATAGACTTCGTTATTCCCGACTTGGAGGTAGGCACGACCGGTCTGGGTGATCTCAGCAGCATCTGCCGTCCGCAGCATCTCCATGGAGTCCCCACGGTCAGCCACCTTGAGGGCTAGCTTGAAGCGGGAGTTGGACCAGATCTGGTCATCCACGACCCCAGAAGGTTTTTGCGTCGCAAGGATCAAGTGTACCCCGAGGGAACGCCCGACACGCGCGATAGAGACCAACTCCTTGATGAAGTCTGGTTGGTTGACCTTGAGTTCGGCGAACTCATCACTGATCAAGAAGAGGTGAGGAAGCGGTTCTGTCGCTTCACCGAGTTTAAATTTCTTTTGGTATTGGTTGATATGGTTGACCCCATATTGTCCAAAGAGACGCTCCCGACGATGGATCTCCGCATTGATAGAGGCTAGGGCCCGCATAGACTGGGCACCATCCAAGTTGGTGATGGTTCCAAGCAAGTGAGGCAGATCCTTGAAGAGGTTGGCCATTCCCCCACCCTTGTAGTCGATGAGGAGGAAAGCCACATCGTGTGGGTGGAAGTTGACGGCAAGGCTCAGGATATAAGACTGAATGGTTTCAGACTTACCAGAACCAGTCGTCCCTGCGATCAAACCGTGTGGACCATGAGCTTTTTCATGGAGATTGAGGTAGACCAAATCATCCTTCCCGCGCAGACCGATCGGCACTGCCAAACTTTGGTAAGGGGCATGGCTCTCCCAACGACTCAAGACCTTGAGGTCATTGAAAGTTTCTGCTTGGTACATTTCAAGGAAGGTCACCGAGTCTGGAATTGAGCTCTTGAGCTGTTGGATATGCTTCAGTGGAGCAAGGCCACGCGAGATGGCTTCCTTGTCATAGTCTTCAGGGAAGTGATCCAATTGAAAGTCAAGCTCACGAAGAACCCCTTCTTGCAAAAGCAATTGTCCTTGGTTGCGGTCCTTGATGGAGATAACGGTTTGGATATTTTCAGAAAGAGATGAAAGCACGTCTGCCACATAGATGATGGAGCAGCCTAGCTCTGTCGGATCCTCACGGAAGAACTCCATGATGACATGATCCAAAATCAAGGTTTCATCAGTGATGAGGACCACATAGTGCGGGTGGAAGATCTTGGTATCATTGGCTTTTTCTTCCTCTTTTTGCGCCTTGCGGAGCTTGAGGATCTGGTTGAGACTGTTCAAGACCTGATCGCGTGTCCGCTGATTGTAGACGAAGCTACGGACATTCATGTCTTGCAGAGTTGCA
>OODN01000464.1_pt1 | contig 24115 bp, 25 predicted proteins | sample 1671651 | NCBI WGS metagenome assembly OODN01 (sample SAMN06348178, study PRJEB24527) | human gut metagenome | biome: human gut; feature: ankylosing spondylitis patient; material: feces | host: Homo sapiens | place: China | collected 2015-10 | reverse complement strand
ACAGAGATGGTAAGAGCACAGGTACCAAATATTATGCATACAAGACCGTTGATGTAATGACTAAGCCTGTAAAAATAAATGACAATTTGTATTACAAAGTAAATGGATTAAGTCACTATTTAAGAGCTACCAACATTGATGGTGTAACGCGTAAAGTAACGCATAACACTTATGTTTATAAGTCTTCCAATGGTCGTACTTCGTATAACGGCAGATGGAAGCTTTATAAAGGTGAAACAGTCACTACTTATGGTGGTTCTTACAAATTCAAAAATGGCAAGCTCTACTTCAGAATTGGTGGTCCCAGCAAACAATACATTAAATCAGCAAATTTAGGACCAGTTATTAAAATTAATACTTCAGTGAATGGATCTAGTTCATCATCAACATCTACTAATTTGGAAGAAACAACAGTCACTGTAACCACTCCAACTCGTTTAATTACCCAAACTAGTAATGGCTATAAGGGAACGGCTCATATTACTCCGGTAGGAACAAAATTTACAGTTGATCGTTTGGAATTTAATGAACTTTCTAAGAGAAGTGAAAACGACGACCATTTTTATCATATCAAAGGTACTAATCAGTGGATTAATGCTTCTGATGTGAAAGCTGCTAAGAGTATTCCACTACATGACTATTTCTTTGAAAACTTCTCATACATTACATTCCCTAAAGATACTGATGTGTATAATGCAGACGGAACTATCCAAGATCATAACGGTCAAAAAATAAGTAAACAAAAAGGCCAATTGAAAGTAGACAAGTTAGTATATATTTGGGTGCCAAGTGAAAATAAGGCTGAATTATTCTATCATTTGGTAGGTACAAGCTTTTATGCAAGTACAACGCCAACCGTTCATTGGAGCACAATTAATGTTGGGCATAATGCTTATGTAAAAGCCAGCGATGTTAAGTTTATTGACGGAAGCGTAAAGCTAACTCCATCAAACACAGCCGCTGAAGCAGAAGCTGCTGCGAAGAAGTAAGATATATAAATAAAATCCTGTCCATTAGGGCAGGATTTTTTGCTATAAATGATTTCAGTGTATACTTCAGATATGTAAAAGAGAGGCAGAAAAAAATAATGATAAAAGCTAGAAATTCTCGTGATTTACCTGTTACTGACAATCCTTTTCATAATATGGAAACTTTGAAAAAGTATGGAAGATACAATGGCGATGATTCTGGATTCGTGGATGCTGAGGTCGATGATAATGAAATTCAAAGCAAATAGAAAAAGCTACTTCTCATGAAGTAGCTTTTTGTGTATCTAATTTTAAGCACAAAAAAAGCACCGACTCCTCGCAGTGCCATTTTCATATTATGGGTGGCCAGGGGATCGAACCCTGGACCCACGGATTAAGAGTCCGTTGCTCTGCCAGCTGAGCTAGCCACCCATATTTGTTTCATCAGCTCTCGTGCTGACAGTTAAATATATTACCAGTTGAAATAGGTTTTGACAACCCTTTTTTTGAAAAAAATAAAAAAAGTCACAAAAAGTGACTTTCTTCTTAAATTTGATCCTTAATGTGGTGGGCGATTCCGCTTTGATCTTTGTTTGCACTATCGGCATAGTAGACAGCGTACACGCCATTTTTATCATTCTCGGCAATGACAATCTGACGGCCAGTCGGACGTTTTGCCTTAATAATCTGTGCACTGCGCCGTGCTTCCTTGAAGTCGTGTGAAGATGCAATGGCATCCCCCGGATTGAAAAATACAGCTTCGTTCATAGTAAAGCCCCCCCTTGAATAAGTTCTTTTCTTCTATTTTACCAAGAAAGAGCTTACAAGCGCTAATCAAATGAATGAACAAAAAAGAGATATGACTTCGGTCATATCTCTTACAGTTATGGGTGGCCAGGGGATCGAACCCTGGACCCACGGATTAAGAGTCCGTTGCTCTGCCAGCTGAGCTAGCCACCCATGTGTTGAATCAATCAACAGATATTATTATGCTCTGAAACGTAAAAAAATGCAAGACTTTTTTGAAAAAAACTCAAATTTTTTGGCTAATGTTACAAAATTCAGTATAATGTAAGAGCAAAGGAGGCATTCCCGATGCCAAAAAAAATTCTCGTCGTCGACGATGAAAAGCCTATATCTGATATTATCAAATTTAACCTAACTAAGGAGGGCTTTGACGTCGACACTGCCTATGATGGCGAAGAAGCTGTTCAAAAAGTTGACGAATATGATCCAGATTTAATGATTCTGGACCTGATGTTACCAAAGAAAGACGGACTCGAGGTTGCTCGTGAAGTTCGTCAAACGCACGATATGCCAATTATCATGGTAACTGCTAAAGATACTGAAATTGATAAAGTTTTAGGACTTGAAATGGGTGCAGACGATTACGTAACTAAGCCATTTTCTAACCGCGAATTAGTTGCTCGTGTTAAGGCTAACTTACGTCGCCGTGATATCGTTAAGAAGGCTGAGGCTGCTAACCAAGAAGAGCCCGATAAGAATATTAAGATCGGCAATCTAGTAATCATGCCAGATGCCTATATTGTTGAAAAGAATGGTAAGAAGATCGAACTTACTCACCGTGAATTTGAACTTCTTTACTACTTAGCACAACATATGGGACAAGTTATGACCCGTGAACACTTATTGCAAACTGTTTGGGGCTATGATTATTTTGGTGATGTGCGGACTGTTGACGTAACCGTTCACCGTTTAAGAGAAAAGATTGAGAATAATCCAATTCAACCTCAAGTTTTAGTTACTCGCCGTGGTGTAGGTTATTACGTAAAACAGCCAAGTGAGGGATAGTTAAAGAAAGCCACAGAACTGAAGAAGTAAGTGGCTTTCTTTTTTTAGATGTTGAGTGAGAAATGAAAAGACTCAGAAAAAAGTTAAATGATACGTTTAATTCCATCAATATGAAATTAGCGATCGTGTTCATGCTGATGCTGCTGGCAACAATCGAAGTTATTGGAGCTTATTTTACCAGACAGCTTGAACAAACTAGTATTGAGAACTTTCAATCGTCAATTCAAATTCAGACGGTTGTAAGTAATCAATTAGCTAATCAACTGGACAGTGACAGTAAAAATGCCAACGACCGTTTGAACCAGATCGTTAATGACTACAATAATGATGCGATCAGTGAAATTATCGTTGTTGACAACAAGGATACGATTCGTGCCGTTTCTAATTTGAATTATAAAAGCAAGATCGGTCAAAGAATCAACAACACCGATGTTAAGCGGGTAATTTCAACCGGGCATCAGATTAACAAGGTAATCGATGACCACGGCAATTACATGATCCAGATTTCTCCACTAACTAGTGGAAATGGATCTAACAACAACGTCGGAGCGATCTATGTGAAAGCCAGCATGCAGGATGTCTTTAACAACCTGCGGCAGATTTCATTAACATTCTTGATTGCATCCTTAATTGCGGCACTGCTTGGCGCATTCCTGGCGTTAGTCATTTCCCGGGCAATTACGCAGCCTATCGAAGAAATGCAGAAGCAGGCCTTGCATATTGCCGATGGTGATTATTCTAGCCAGGTAAAGATCTATTCAAACGATGAATTGGGTCAATTAGGTCGTGCCTTTAATACTTTGTCTGTTCGAATCGAACGCTCGCAAGAAGAGTCCGATAGTGAACGACGCAGGTTGGACAGCGTGCTTTCGCACATGAGCGATGGGGTGCTGGCTACCGATCGTCACGGCAACGTCAGCGTTGTTAACCAGATGGCTTTGAACTTCTTAAATGTTAAAGAAGAAGACGTCATTAACAAACCAATCGCGGAAGTCCTTGGCTTGAAGGATACTTCCTCACAAGATTTAATTTCTAGTCAAAAAGAAATTGTCGTTACAATCGATCCAAATACGCGTGACGAAATGATCCTGCATGCTAGCTTCTCTTTGATTAAGCGAGTAACGGGCTTTGTTTCCGGTAGTGTATGCGTTTTGCACGATGTAACGGAACAACAAAAGAACGAAGATTCACAAAAGCAATTCGTTTCTAACGTTTCGCACGAACTTAGAACGCCACTTACTAGTTTGCAAGCCTACATTGAAGCCTTAAACGAAGGGGCTTGGAAGGATCCAAATATCGCGCCAAAATTCTTGGAAGTAACGCAACAAGAAACTAGTCGAATGATTCGTATGATCAACGACTTGCTCAGTCTTTCCAGAATGGACCGTGGCGTTTCAAAGATGGACCTTGAATTTGTTAACCTGAACGATTTTGTTAACCACATCTTGAATAGATTCGACATGATCGTTAAGACTGACAAAAACAATGATAAAAAGAAGAAATACACGATCAAGCGTGAATTAGGCAATCAAGCTCTTTGGGTAGAAATCGATACCGACAAGATGATGCAGGTAATCGACAATATCATGAACAATGCAATTAAATATTCACCAGATGGTGGTGTAATTACGGTTCGTTTGACGCAAAATAAAAACCACGTCATCTTGAGTATTTCCGACCAAGGTTTGGGTATTCCACGTAAAGACTTGGGCAAGATCTTCGATCGTTTCTACAGAGTCGATAAGGCTCGTTCACGTGCTCAAGGTGGTACCGGTTTGGGTTTGGCGATTGCTAAAGAAATCGTTGAAGCCCACCATGGTCGTATCTGGGCTGACAGTAGCGAAGGCAAAGGTTCTACCTTCTACATTTCCTTACCTTATGAACCAATGACAGAGGAGGACGACTGGGATGAAGTTTAGATTCAAGCTAGGCGACTTTTTATTGGGCTTAGGCACATTTATCGTCATAGTTTTGTCCATTGTGTTGTGGATCTTCATTATGACCAGTGACCAACGCTTCAGTAACATCGGTCAACAGAATCAAGAAAATACGACGACTAAGGAGCAGGTACGCAACCGCAGCGTAAAATCTCTTTATGATCTGTATATTCCAACGACTTCCTATGGTTTTCCTAACGGCAACTTGTGTCAGCTTTATGATTCCAAGAACAACTTAACTTTGGAATTTACTAAAGAAATCAAGAAGGCTAAGGCTGTTAGCAAGATCAAGAAAATCGTTCATTCACAAGCCAGATATCAAGAGTACTTGAATAGCCCAGAATACGTGCAATTGGTTTATCCAGATGAGATTACCTTTTCTTTATTTAACCAATTGAACAAATCTGCTGATGATGATCGTGAATTCAACCGTTTCTTCGTTTCCAAATCCAATCACTGGATTTATCTGGGCAATGACCAAAACAACGAAATTTACCAGATTAAAATCAAGGGCGCTAACTTTGATCGTTTGCGTAAATATGCGCAAAATGCTAAAAGCAAGTCACCAGTACGTCTGGTACGTTTAAGAGAAGGTTACTCACCATTTTATAGTCGAGAAATCGATGGTAAGGTTTATAGCTATTTGACTAACCATCAATCATATTCTTACTTTGTCTCACGTTTGTTAGGTACTTCTGGTGTTACCAGTAAGACGAATAAAAACGGTCAAACAATTTATTCACTTAGCTACTACACCAGATTGAAGGTGCCGGCTCCTAAGTCCGGCGAGCATAACTATCTTTACACTCATTACGAAAAGAATAAGATTCCTTCCGCAACGAGTCGTTTGCTCGATAGTGTCTACTATGTGCACCAACTTGGTTTGACCGAACAAGATTTGCGTTTCTTTGACGCAGATGGTTCAAACGTCAGCTATTTGAACTACATCGAAGGAATTCCAGTCTTCTTGAATAAGCATGATTTACAAGTTAAAACTACTTTCTCAACGGATTCAATCAATGTAGCTTTTAACAGCATCAACTTTCAGATTCCAATTCCATTTGATGGACAGACCAAAACGATTAAGCCGACGCAAGACGTAGTTGATGAATTGGCATCACACGGCTTGAAGCAAGACAATATTCAAAGAATCGTGATTGGCTTTACGACTGAAAAAGATTCTAGTCGTCATGGTTTGATTAACCTAGTGCCAACTTATTATGTGAAGGCCTATGATGAATGGAAGAGCGTTAGCGAGTGGGAAAAGCAAGATTTGGCCACTTACCGTAAATTTAGCGAATCCGTAACTAGCGGGGAGGCGAAGTAATTCAATGGACTATAAACGAATTGAATGGCTGTTTTTCATTGTCTTCTTACTAATTGATATTTATTTAGGAATCGAAATTCTGCATTCACCTGTTAACTTGAGCAATGCGGATACCACAACGCAAAGTGTGGCCAGCATTCGCTCAGAGATGAAGTCGGACAATATCGATCTACCCGAATCAATTTCGAATACGCCGGATTCAGGCTACTATTTAGCCACTAAAAATAGAGATTACTTGTCTTCTAAGGTAAGTGATTTAACTAATGTTACTGCACGCTACTCAAAGACTGACAATACGCTTTACGCTACACCAAAGGTAGCTACAATTTTGTCTAAGAATGAAAAGACCGCGTTGAAGCAGGTTAATGAGTTTAAAAATGATCCGAAAAACGTGCCTTATGGCAAGCAGTTCAAGTATGAACCGGATATGTCGAGTGCCGACAACTACATGTTTGTTCAAACTTCTGACTATGGTGAAATTTATGCCAATGTGGCTCAATTGACAATCAGTGTCAAGGACAATCAGATTACTAACTACACCGAAACTTACATGGGGCCAGCTAGTCCTGTGCGTGAATTGCAGTCAACCATCAGTGCTTGGCGTGCGATTCGTGCCATGTACACCGACCGTGAATTGACCAACAATTCTCGCGTTGCCCGCATTAAGTTAGGCTATTCTAAGTTAACTGAAGTTCGCGGCAGCACGATTCTATTACCAACTTGGTTAGTTTGGGTAGAAAACAAGACGACTAAGAATATTACTTTAAAGCGTGTGAATGCTTATACAGCACAAATGCTGCAATCGAGTACCTATAACGTAGAAAGGTAGAAGTAAATAATGAAAGTTTCCGTTTTGGCAAGTGGTTCAACCGGAAATACCAGTTTAATAGTGACAGGCCAGCATAAAATCCTTATGGATGCTGGCCTGTCTGGTAAAAAGACTAAAGATTTGCTAGCAGATGTCGGAGTAGACATCAATGACATCGACATGGCCTTTTTAAGCCACGATCATACGGACCATAGTGGCGGCCTTGGTGTGTTAATGCGACGCTATCCTAGAATTGATGCTTTTGCCAACAGCGGCACGTGGCAGTACTTGCTTGATACACAAAAAATTGGCAAATTGCCGGCTGAGCAGATGAACACGATTGAGCCGGGACAGACAAAAACTTTTGGCGATTTAGATGTTACGGCGTTTGCGACTAGCCACGATGCAGCTGAACCCCAATACTACGTTTTCACTAGTGGTGGCAAACGTGTCGCATTTTTAACCGACACCGGTTATGTCTCTGAAGAAGTTGAAGGCACGATCGAAGACGCAGATGCATACATGATGGAATTTAATTATGATATGATGATGTTGCGGGATGGACCGTATTCTTGGCCATTGAAGCAGAGAATCTTGTCAGATGTAGGGCACTTATCTAATGATCAAGCTGCTCAAGCCTTGGTGGACGTGGTGACGTCGAAGACCAAGCACATCTTTTTAGCACACCGCAGCCAGCATAATAATACGGAGTACCTCGCTCATGAGACGGCGAAGGAAATGTTGATTGAAGGGGATGCAGATTTAAGCGATGATGCTAAGATAATTGATACAGAGCCTGCTAAGCCAACGAAATTGATTCAAATTTAGCAAATTTAGCACCTTTTTTTCATACAAAGTTCAAATTTAATCGGTATGATATTAAAAAGTAAAATTAAGGGGAGACAAGTATGACAGAGAATCAAAACAATAATAGTCAAATGCCAAAAAGAAGAAGCGGCAATGGTAAAATTATTGCCACTGCAGCTATTGTTGGTGTAGTTGGTGGACTTATCGGTGGTGGAGTTTCATATTACGCAGCTGATCAAATGAACAGTGCATCAGTTAATAATAGTGCAGCTCAAACCAGCGTCTCATCGAGCAGCAGCAAAGTCTCACAAAAGAGTGCCAAGACAAGTGGCACCATGACTACTGCTTATAACGACGTTAAAGGCGCTGTAGTGTCCGTAATTAATTTAAAGCGCCAATCATCATCAAGCAGCACGGATTCGCTCTATAACAGCTTGTTTGGCGATGATGAGGGCGGTTCATCCAAAAAGAACGGCAAGCTTGAAACCTACAGTGAAGGTTCAGGTGTTGTCTACATGAAATCAAACGGTAAAGGCTACATCGTAACTAACAACCACGTTATTTCAGGTAGTGATGCCGTTCAAGTTCAACTTGCTAATGGTAAAACTGTAAGTGCTAAGGTTGTTGGTAAAGATAGCACAACCGACTTGGCTGTTTTATCAATCGATGCTAAGTATGTAACTCAAACAGCTGAATTTGGTGATTCTAAGAGCTTGCAAACTGGTCAAACTGTAATTGCCGTAGGTTCCCCACTTGGTAGTGAATATGCTTCTACGGTAACGCAAGGTATTGTCTCAGCTCCTGCTAGAACAATTGAAACTTCATCCGGCAACCAACAAACAGTTATCCAAACTGATGCAGCTATTAACCCTGGTAACTCAGGTGGTGCTTTGGTTAACTCAGCTGGTCAAGTTATCGGGATCAACTCTATGAAGCTTGCTCAATCAAGCGATGGTACTTCTGTCGAAGGTATGGGATTTGCGATTCCATCAAATGAAGTTGTTACTATCGTAAATGAGTTGGTTAAGAAGGGTAAAATTACTCGTCCACAACTTGGTGTAAGAGTAGTTGCACTTAACGGTATTCCTGAGGCATACAGAAGTCGTTTGAAGATTAAGTCCAACCTTAAGAATGGTATTTACGTTGCTTCTGTTAACAAGAGCGGTTCAGCTGCCCGTGCTGGCATGAAGAGCGGCGATGTGATTACTGCAGTTGACGGCAAGAAGGTCGACGATGTGGCATCGTTACACAGCATTCTGTACAGCCACAAAGTCGGTGATACCGTAAATGTAACCGTGAACAGAAATGGTAAAAATGTCAGCTTAAAGGTTAAACTTGAAGGCAATTAATAAGTAAAGTAAAAAGTTTACAAGAATAAAAGGCTATATCATGCGCTTTGAACGCGGATATAGCCTTTTTGCTAACTATTTAAATGTGTAACACCGAAAAGTTCGGCTTTAAAATTTGTCAAATAGATATACACCTGTTGATAAGTGTGGATAACTTTGTGGATTGTGCATAACTAAGGAATTATAGTTTTATTCACCTGTGGAAAAAATAGAAAAATGTTCATAAAGTTAGTAAAAATAATTTGTTAAAACAAATGTTCATGCTGTTATATCGGGAAAGAACAAATAAAGTTTGTGAAAAAATGCTTTCAAAATAAAAATGTGGGAAAGTATTTTTCAAAAAAGTTTTGGAATTTATTTAGCCACAAGTTATAGAGTATAGTTAAAATCATACCACAAAATATGGATTGTGTTTCATGATAAATGTGGAAAACTATTGAGTAGTTTTGTAGTAAACTAGTGGGTATGAATATTAAGATTGTTTGTGTTGGAAAATTAAAAGAGAAATATTTTAAAGATGCGATTGCGGAATATAAAAAGCGACTAAGTCGTTTTACAAAAGTATCGATTGTGCAGGTGCCTGACGAAAAAGCACCAGAAAAATTCAGTGCGGCTGAAGACGAAAAGGTTAAGGAAATTGAAGGCCAGCGAATTTTAAGCAAGATCAAGGATAAGGAGTACGTGTACGTTACTGCGATTAAGGGAAAGCAGCGTAGCAGTGAGGAATTTGCTAAAGAAATTCAGGATTTGGCAACGTATGGCCATTCGGATATTACCTTTGTCATTGGTGGTAGCTTGGGAACAAGCGATGCAGTGAATAAGCGCGGGGATGATCTGATCAGTTTTGGTAAGTTGACCATGCCACACCAGTTGATGCGGGTGGTATTGATTGAGCAGATTTATCGTGCGTTCATGATTAACTCGGGTAGTCCATATCATAAGTAGAAAAAAGCGTCTCTGAGAAATCAGAGGCGTTTTTGTGAATGAGGTCCTTTCATTGAAAAGAAATGCAAAAGTTAATAAATTAGTTGGTCCAAAATTCAAAGAAATTAGAAAGAAAAAGCATGTATCTCTTAAAGAATTAGCTCAGAAAACGGGAGTAACTTCTACTTCTGCATTATCTCGCTGGGAAAGAGGCGAAGAAGGGCTACCTGTAGAAATTTTCGATAAATTGCTTACTAGTCTGAATATTTCTTACAACGAGATAATTACTAGTGAAATAGAAATAAAGCAAGTAATCATGAAAGTTGAATTTTTGTATCAAGAAAATAAGATACAAGAATTAAAGGATTATACCAATAAGTTGCTTGATACATATTATCGAGAAAATGATAATTATTTGCGATCAGAATACTTAATTAGAGCAGCAACTGCCGCCAATTATTACTTTTGGACTTAACTGAAATAGATTTGACCAACAAAGAGTTTAAAGCTGACTTGGCTAAGTGCTTTAAGAATATTAATTATTGGTTTGAAAAAGAAATAGTTTTATTCGGGAATATTCAATTGTTGCTGGATAGTGCTACTGTCTATAGTTTAGCTGGAGAGTTAGCCAGTAAGATGTCTGGCAAAGATTTGGTAGCAATGAATGTCAGCATAACTTTGCTTAATGCGGTGTTTGTTTTGATAAAAAGAAAAGTACCGGATAAAGCAAGAAAAGTGTTGAATGCGACATGTCAGTTGAACTTCTCGGCTAATGATTTATTAACTAGAGTAAGAATTAAATTTCTGAAAATTTTATTGAATTATATAGATTCAGGCAAAGAATATCAGATCAAGCAATTCTTAAATTCTTTAGAAAGTGAGCAACTAAAAGAAAGTTGGACGTTTGCGTTTCAACAGGTCAAAGATATATACAATTTGAGCACTTCAATATAATTTAGTAGTCAAAAATCCCTTATTAGGGGTTTTTTAGTATTGTAAATTTGGATAGAATTACACTGTAAGATATAAAGTCAGATTATATTCAAATGACAATGGAGAATAAATATGAAACAAGTATCCAAAATTATGCTTACTGCAGTTAGTTTATTATCTGCAAGCAGTATGTTGCTTGGCACTCCTACAAATGTCAAAGCAGCAAGTAATGTATCAACGACTAGTTCTTTAAATAGTGATAATTTATATTTTTTATATAATGGTCAAAAATTAGCTAATAATGCCATTTTACCTATGGAAAAAGGTGTTGCCGTAAATAATGGAGATAGTTTAGAGAAAGTTCTAAATACGGCTAAAAGTTTAGTTTCTCTTAGTGTATCTGGTGTTCAAATTACAACCAACGTATCTGAATTACGAGGACAAGTACAATCACAAAATGTGTTACTTGATAATTCAAATAATATTGCTCAAATACCAACTACTGGATTTTATGTCACATTGACTGCTAGAAATAATGGGCAAGTAGTAAACGTAAGAGTACCATTCGGTAATGCATATACAGTTACGCAAAATGCACCCGAAGTTCAGGTGACATTCAATCAAAACAATGTGAATCAGAGATTGAGCGTCAATAATTTGATCTTTCAGATTGCTTCAGGTTCAAAATTTGATCCATTAAATTTTGGGGGAAGTAATAAAGAACAATATAAATTGACAGCTACCAATAAAGGCACATTGACCGTAGATTCTAATACTGTTGATCCATCTCAACCAGGAAGTTGGGGTCAAGTTAAAGTTACCGCAACTAATAGCCAAGGTCAGAAGTCTACGTCTAGTTTTGAAGTTTATGTAGTGCCTCAAGGGATGCAAAGATTGGGCGTAGATATTTGGACTGATAGTTATCGCATTTCTGACGGAAGAGTTTGGAAGAGTGAGCAACTGAACCGTGGGGATGCTATATATGTTGGTAATGATACTCAGATTATTAATAAAGTAAGCTACACTAGAATATCGACTAAGAGCCAAGTAGATGCCAACAGTTTAAGTAATAATACTTGGATTAAAACTAGCGATCTAGTACATGAAAGTGTCGACGCAATTACAAAACGAGTGATGCACAAAGCATTAATTTACGATAGTATTGGTGGTAGTAAGCTGAGAAAAATTTCGGCTTTCAAATTGGTGACTTTTGAAAAGAAAATATATGTAATTAAGAATGCTAAATATTACAAGGTGATCAATGCACCAGATTACATTAAGGCTGCTAATGTTGATGGAACTAAGCGTACTTTAAAGAAAAATGCTTATATTTACGCTACAAGTAATCGTCGTGCGAATAAGAATGTTTTACGCAAGGGTACTAAAATTACAACGTATGGCAGTTCTTATAAGTTCAAGAATGGTAAACGATATTATCGTATTGAAGGTGCAACGAAAACACAAAAACGTTATGTTAGAGTAACTAATTTTAAGTAGAAAAAAGCGTCTCTGAGAAATCAGAGGCGTTTTTGTGAATGAGGTAAAACATGAAAATTGGCGAAGCATTAAAAGAAGAGCGACTTAAATTAGGGCTATCGATTAGAAAGATGGCGGAAGGAATAATCGATCCTACATTTTATTCACGAGTAGAACAAGAGAATCGTAACATTGGATCTGAAGCCCTAGTGAGAATCTTGTTTGCTCATGAGATCAATATTGATGAATTTTTCAATAAGATAAAAGATACATATGCTTCAAGCGAAGCAACCAAAAAAGTGTACTTGGAAGAAAAGATTCGAATTGCTTTTAATAGCCATGATATTGTTACAATGCATGGCTGTTTAAAGCAAGTATCTAAGTTAAATGATCCTATTCTCAAATTACGTGTAATTGTTGGAATTGCATACTTAGAAGATAAAATTAAAAAATTACCACATGAAGTTGTGGATCAAATTTACGATGAATTGGATAAAAATGACGAATTTAGTAGCAATGTTAATGCAATTAGATTGTTTACAAATGCAATGCCTGTCTTTTCTGATGAGCAACTAACGTATTTTATGCATATGTTGTTGGCTAGAGCGAAAAATGTAGAAAATAAATCAGAAAAATATGATGAAAGAATCGCGATTACTTGTAACAACTATCTGTACAGTTGCTGGCAGAGAAAGATGAATCCATCGACTGTTGAGGAAACTTACTCTTTTATGATGGAATTAACAGAGCCGCATTTATTGATTTATAAGCTTTTAGGAAAAATGGGTAAGAATTTAATTGAAGGAAATAAAGAGCGTGCAATTGTGATCAAAGATGAACTGCTTGAACTGGGATATGCGGAAATGGTGAAAAATTGGAATTTGTAGTTTATTGACTACAGTTGAATTAATTGAGGGAATAGTGTGCTTTAATTTCGCCAAAGGAGGGCACCATATGGAGAGACATTCTTCTATTCCTTCAGTTGACAGTAGAACTCAAAGATTCATTCGTTCTCGTAGAATTGGTGCAATTCTTCCCTGGTTTGGAATTTTAGGGATGTTATTGCTTGTTTTTTCATTGATAATGTATGGTCTTCTTTTGTTTCTAACCGAATTAGGCTTTATTGCAAACTTTTATTATTGGATTGATAGCTACAATTGGCTAGCCGATCGATTATTATATGATCCACAAAAGAAAGTTCTCACTCATCAAAGGGATAATATTGTTCGATTAACAAAGTGGCTTTTTATCATTTTAGCTTTGGTAGCAACTATTCTACTTTCTTGTTTAAGAATGCAAAGCTTTTTACATTTTGTCGCTGGTCTTTGCTTTATTAGTATTTGCTATTTTGGCAGTAGAGCAGTTGAAAATTGTTTGGTGATTTTTCATATCCAGTTGAATAACTGGAAAAGGTTTTATGAAATAGTATCTGTAGGAACCATTTTGTTAATTATGGTTGCGGCAATTTTGGTGAGTTGTAATGTACTAGCATATTACATTTACTTTTGTGTGATAGGGATAATTTACTGTCTTGCTTATTACTTTTTGATTGAGCTTTATCGCCGAGTTGAGAATGATTTAGGTGGTCATAAATATTTTATTGATTTACCCGATAATCGTTTTGAACATAAATATTAATCTAAAAAAGCGTCTCTGAGAAATCAGAGGCACTTAAACCGCTTTCATGATAAGATTAAGTTAATTGCTTAAGTAAAGGAAGAGGTTTTATGGAAGAAAATACTAAAAGAATGCTGGCTGGTAAACCGTATCGCCCTGGAAAAGGTAATTTATCTGAAATGAGAAGAAAAGCTCATTTATTAAGTCAAAAATATAATCAAATTCCAGAAGATAATGCGGAAGAAAGAAATAAAGTTATAGACCAGCTATTGCCTGATCATGGCAAAGGCGTTTTTCTCCAAGGTCCAATTCAGTTTGATTATGGCTGCTTTACTCATTTAGGAGATAATTTTTATGCCAACTTTAATTTAACGGTTCTTGATACTTGTCCAATTACAATTGGTAAAAATGTAATGTGTGGTCCTAATGTCTCTTTAATCACACCGCTTCATCCTTTAATGTATGAACAACGTAACCCTAGAAAACAAGCTGATGGTGAAGTTGATGATATTGAATATGGTGCCCCAATAACCATTGGCGATAATTGCTGGCTAGCAAGTAATGTTACTGTGTGTCCAGGGGTAACGATTGGCAATGGCTGCGTGATCGGAGCAGGGGCAGTAGTGACTAAGGATGTTCCAGATAATTCTTTAGTAGTAGGTGTACCTGGTAAGGTAATTAGAAAGATCACTGAAAAAGATCGTCTTAAAGATTTTCCTTATTAAAAAACGTCTCTGAGAAAATCAGAGGCGTTTTTGTTAATCATTGGCATCAAGCCATTTTTTAAGCATAGCAATATATTCGTCCGTCTTTTGGACAAATGACATATGACCACAATTTTCAAATAACTTCCATTTACTGCCAGGGATGTTGTCCTGCATCATCTTAGCAACATATGGAGTACACAAATCGTCGGTTCCACTCGTAATCAGAGTTGGAACTTTTATTTTGCCCAATTGATCGGTGTATTCATAGTCGTGCAAGTTACCTTCAGGGGTATACTCGTTAGGACCCCAAGCAGTCTCATAAGCAACCGTACCACCTTTTTTCTCACGCATCACGCACTCTGGCCACTTCTTTGTCATGTCGATGGCGTGTTGGTTCATAAAGTGTTCGTTGGCTTTCAAGTAGTCAGGTTCGGTAAATGTATCCGTTAATTCGGCGCGGTGAATTGCAGCCTGTTCTTCAATTGGCAAGTACTTGATCATACGGTGGAGTTCTTTTGACCATAATGAAGCTGATGAAAGGGTACTTGATAAGATCACACTTTGAATGCCTTCTGGGTGGTAATCACACATGTAGATGATGGCGAGCATCCCGCCCCAGCTTTGGCCCAATAAGTGGATCTTGCGCAAGGCCAAGTGTTCACGTAGAGCTTTTAATTCTTTAACCCAAGTTTCTTTGTTATAAAGTTCTGGATGATCGTCAGGGATGCTGCTGTTGCCACAGCCTAATTGGTCATACATGATGATGCGACGATCGTCGATTTCTGCGAGTTTATCAAAAACTTCAAAATAATTATGCGTTGAACCAGGGCCACCATGAAGCAGAATTAGTGGCGGCTTCTCGCTTCGTTTACCAACAATGCGGTAGTAAGTTTCATAGCCCATGAAGGGCATTTTTCCTTCGATAATTTCCATTTCTTCACCTACTTAAAACAAAATAATGAGATATTTACCAAAATTAACAATGTAAAAAAGATCAACCAATCTTTTTTAGTCAGTGGAATTGCCACTATTGTAGATCTTTTTTGATTCTCAACATAGCCGTGCGATTCCATGCCTTGGGCCAGATTATCGGCTGAATTTAGCGCAACTAAGATCGCTTTAAAATAAAGAGCTGGTGACCAAAAGCTAAGGTACATCCCGCGCATCATCGCCGAGATGCGGATTTGATTGACCGCCATACGCATCTTCGGAATGATATTGATCGCTGCCAAAACGCCGTACGCAAACTTGCTCGGTAGGTGCAAATTTCGTTCCAGCGAACGAGCAAAATCCGTCGCAGTGACTTTACGAGTCACGCAGGCAATCGTCAACGTATAAACGTAGACACGCGTTGATAAATTCCAGGCATAATAGGGGTCTGGCGTAGGCGAGAACCAATAAAGCGTCGCAAAGATCGTAAAGGCCGCGATGAAGGGCAAAATGATCAGTAAAAGCAATTCTTTGAGTTTAGTCTTAGTGACCAGTAAATAAACTAACGCAAACGCGATTACTAAAATGTTGGTAGTTAAACTAGCTTTTAACGATATTTCCAGCGAAACAATAAAAGCTAAGATAAATTTTAAACTGGGATTCATAGTTACTTCTCCACGTATTTAAGCTGCTGCTGGTCAAAAACAAGGCGATAAGAGCAGAAATCAGCTAACTCGTCTATCTGATGGCTGATGATTAAAAACGTCTGCTGGAGCCTCTCTTGGCTTTCTCGCATTAGGTTCAACACCAGCTTTACAGACTTATGATCTAGACCACTGAGTGGTTCATCGATTAAAAGTACATCATGTTTGGTCATGAGTAGTAGTAAAATTTGCAACTTTTTTTGTTGACCGCCTGACAAGGTATAAACGACCTGATCCAAGTGATTAGCTAGTCCCAATTTATCCAACCATTCCTCTATTTTTTGGTCCGTAAAAAAGCTATTGCGATCTTTCTTACTGAGCTTGAGTTCATCTTTTACAGTCACGGTCAAAAACTGATCCGTTGCCTTTTGAAAGACTTGCGCAACTTGAGCTAAATACTTACGTGGATGCAATTTAGCTATTTCATGATCATGGTAAGTAAAACTCCCACTATAAGGAATCATCTTCGTCATCGCCTTAAACAGGGATGTTTTGCCCACGCCGTTAGGTCCAGTGATCAAAGTGCTCTTTGAATAAAGATTTAGATCAGCTTGCTTAAGCAACAATTTATTTTGCGTAATCTGCACGCTTTTTAAGGTGAAAATTGGCTGACCGGTTGGCAAAGAAAATGAATATTCGTGTGCATGCATTTGCTTATTTTGTATAAATATTTTTTCCTTCTCATCAGCTGACAATTCCTGCACAGTTTTAGCTTTAAACTCAAATAAGTGATCACAGACCTGCTCATAATCATCTAAAACGTGGTCACTCAAGATGATGGTCTTGCCATTTTTAGCCAGTAAAGCCAATTTGCTGATCAAAAAGCTCCGTGCATCTGGATCGCAGCTGGCAAAAGGCTCATCAAGCAAAAGCACGTCCACGTTCATAGCGAGTAAAACAGCTAAAGCTACACGTTGTTGCTGGCCACCCGACATGGTATTGATCTTCTGATCAAGTAGGTCCGAAATTTGTGTAAATTCTACTGCTTTAGCTAATCTTTTTTCGTAGGCCTTTTGCTCAACTTGCAAATTTTCCAAGGCAAAAACGATCTCTTCACGTGGGGTCGCCATCGTAAACTGCTCAGCCGCATTCTGAAACATCATGGCTGTTTTTTGCCCATTTAATTCCACGGTGCCAGTCAATTTGCCCGCATATTTAGGGTAGAGGCCCGCAATAATTTTAAGCAGCGTGGATTTGCCGCAGCCCGTAGGTCCCATCAGCAGTGAGAAGCCTGCTGGAATTTTTAATGATAAATTTTGGATTATAGGTTCTTTTTCATAGGAAAAAGTAATATTATTTAGTGTTACTATCATAATTCTGATTGTACAAGATGATTTTTTGACTGTCTAATTTGTAAAAGAAATTTTTTCACTATAAAGATGGTCGAATTTGTAATCAAATAGCTTATCATAATGCATTATAATATAGCTATAATAGTACTATAATTTGATTTATTGTAAGGAAGGTGGACATGGATATGGCAGCTGTTGCTTTGGACCAATATCTGGCTAGCATATTAAAGTCGAATTCAACAGACAGGAATGAAATAAAGCTAGAAGCAGGAAATCCAGATTTTGATCTGTTTACTATCTACCTTGAAAATCATAATACTGGAATCCACCGTTATCAGATGGATGTATCAACAATACTCTATGTTGCTAAAGGTACTGTGACAATTAAGAGTGGTGAAAAGATCATTACCATGAAGTCTGGTAACGTGCTTCTGTTAACAGAGGGATGGAAGTATGAGGTCAAGAGTCAAAAAGAAGACTCAGTCCTTGTTAAGTTAAAGTTTAAGCCAGGTTTTGTCTATCGTGAATACTTTAAGTACTTTAGTTACAAAGGAAAGCGTGAAAACAAGGTTATTGAACAAATTATTGATAGCCTTGGCAATGAACACGTATTGTGGCTAAAGAACAATCAAATAACTCGTGCATCCCAAGTAATGCAACACATTATCGGCGGTTATTTGAACAATGATTTATTCGCTAAGGCCTTAATTCAGGCCGAATTGACCGTAATGCTAATCATTTCGATTAGAACCCAGCGAATGGCTACTCCAACTAATTTAGACAAGACTAAATTCGAAAAGAAGTCATTAGATAATTATATTGATGCACATTTTGCAGATGTATCGCTAGCTGATGCTGCTAAGTATTTTGGCTTCAATCCAAATTATTTCTCAAACATGGTTAAGGCAAAAACAGGCAAGAGTTTTGTCGATCATGTTGATGAAAGAAGAATGCAAGAGGCACGCGAACTCCTTGCTCAACCTGATATTTCACTTAAGGAAATTATTGGACGAGTTGGATATTCAAGCAAGTCATTCTTCTACAAGAAATTTAATCAATATTATCACATGACACCTGCTGCCATGCGAGAAGAATTGTTTAGACAAGCAAATATCAATTTGAAGTAGCTAAAACTAAAAAAAGAATCCGGAAATTCCGGATTCTTTTTTTATTACATTTGTTGTAGACGTTTAATTCGCTCAGCTGTAGGTGGGTGCGTATCAAAAAGACTGCCACTATGTTTAAATGGGTTTTCGATATACATGCCGCTACTTGAGCGATCGGCTTGTTTCATTGGCTGACTGCCTTCAATTTTTTCTAAAGCAGAAATGAGTCCTTGCGGATTTCTGGTTAATTCGACGGAACTAGCATCTGCTAAAAATTCACGGTTTCTGGAAAGTGCCATTTGGGCTAGGGATGCAGATAATGGACCTAAGATCAAAACAAAGACAATCGCAACAACTTTAAAGATCATCTCAAAAGCATTGTTATTGTCATCGTCGTCATCACTGCCGCCGCCAAACCAAATGAAGCGACTAGCAAGACCTGAAAGAAATGAAATTACCCCAACCAGGACAACAGCAATCGTTGATAAACGGATGTCGTAATTTCTAATGTGGGAAATCTCGTGTCCTAATACGCCTTCCAGCTCTTCACGATCCATCATGTCTAATAAACCTTGCGTAACCGCTACAGCGCTGTGATCGGGATCTCGGCCCGTCGCAAAGGCATTAGGACTAGGATCATTAATGATAAAAACGCGGGGCATAGGCACGCGACCCACCATTGCCATATCTTCTACGATATGCCAAAGCTGCGGATTGTCTTGTTCGTGAATTTCTTTAGCATGGTTTAAACTCATCACCATGTTGGCAGGATCGCGCATTACTAAAAAGAGATAGATCAAACTACCGATTAAAGCAATAAAAATTCCCGTCCATGGCGTATTGCTGAATAAATAGCCAAAACCTGCTCCGACTAAAGTTAAGATGATAACGAAGGCAGCCATAACCACTACAGTTTTGCGTTTATTACGTGCAATTTGTTGGTATAGCATTTTCGTATCCTTTAAAACTTAACCTTTGGTGCTTCTTTTTCTTCCTTTGGTGTTTCTAAGTAGTCAACCTTAGTGAAGTGGTGAATCTTAGCTACAATATTTGATGGGAAGGTCAAAAGCTTTTGGTCGTATTGAGCAGCACTTGAGTTGTAAAGTTGACGTGAGTAGGCAATCTTGTTTTCAGTGTTGGTCAATTCTTCTTGCAAGCTTAAGAAGTTTTGGTTGGCCTTTAAGTCAGGGTAATTTTCTGATAAGGCAAAAATTGTCTTTAATGAGTCAGTAATTTGGTTAGAAACCTTCAAAGTTTCTTCGTGATCGCCAGCAGGGATTTCATTTAATTGGTTGCGTAATTGCACAACCTTTTCAAGCGTTTCACTTTCGTGCTTAGCGTAGCCCTTAACAGTTTCTACCAAATTAGGAATCAAGTCATTACGGCGCTTCAATTGAACGTCGATTTGACTCCAAGATTCTTCTGTATAAACTTTGGCTCTTTGCAAGCCGTTGTAGGCAGTAATGTAAATAGCCACAATTAATACGATGATGGCTAAAATTATCCATAAAAGTGGTGACATTTTTGTATCCTCCTCCACACTATATTATTTAAATTTTAGCCGATTGTATACTTTTGGACAATAAAAAAGAATGCTTTCAAAGCATTCTTTTTTATTTCTTAAATTCTGAAAATCAACAATCCTAAACCAACGATTGTCAAAATGATCAAGCCAGCAAATTGCATGATTGTCCATTGAATAAAGAATTTCTTGCGGCTGACTGTAGCGTGTTGGTTGAACGTCTTCATTACCAGCATGTTGGCCATTGAACCGATTGCGGAACCAAAGCCACCGATGTTGGATCCAAGGAACAACGCTTGCGCATAATTAGTGAACTTACCAACCAAAATAGTTGATGGAACGTTGCTCATAATTTGACTAGTAAGAATTGATGCGAAGTAAGTTGAGCTCTCAGAGTGAACAGTTATATGAATCAAGTTCACGATTGCTGGAATCTGTTGGATATCACTGATAAAGATAAAGAAACCAGTGAAGGTTAAGAGCAACGCATAGTCGATCTTAAGCATGATTCTTGGATTAATTGCTAGTGCCAAGATAATTGCGATCAACATTGGCCAAACAATATTCACGATTCTGAAAACTCCAAAGAAGAAGAAGATAAAGACAGCGGTCGTGATAATAGTAGGACGCCAGCTGATTCGAATTGGTTCAGTCTTTTGAACCGGAATTTCTTTCTTCGGAATAAACATGAAGACCAAAATCATGATCGCCATTGAAATGATCAAGTAAGGTACTGACCATTTGAAGAAAACTAGTGGCTTAACATCGAAGCGACTAACTAAAAAGATGTTGTGGGGATTACCCCAAGGTGTAAATGCGGCCCCAATGTTTGCGCCCATACCGATTAAAGTAACAGGCAAAATTTGTGGCAGCTTGTAGCGCTTAGCGATATTTAAATAAAGTGGAATTAAAGTTAATACAGTAATGTCATTACCTAAGAACATACCGGCGATAACGGCCAAAACCGTGAATAGCATGTTCAACTTACGCGTATTATCTGCGATACTCGTAAGTTTGTACGCTAAAACATCCAGAACGTGCAAATAAGCATAGATCTGGATCAGCGTCAGCATTGCGGCAACAGACCATAAAGTGTGAAAGTTAATATCTGCTAACCGCGGTCTAGCGAAAAAAAGACTTACTACTGTAATTAAAACTGTAATCTGTAAAATTCTATCTTTAGCAATATTCTTTAAGACGGTCATAAAAGGTCCCCCTTACATATTACAATCGTCTAAAAACCCTATGTATCATTTTGAGCCTTTTTAGGATAGCTTGCAATGATAAATTTGAAAAAACTAAAGATTTAGGCCAGTTTAGAGCATTTTAATAGGGGATTTTGCTTAAAAATACTATACTTAAGTAAATGAGTAAACGTAACAGATTAGAGCGAGGACACAACTATGACACAAGAAACTATTTCAATTAACATCAAACCAGAAGCAAAAGAAATTATTGAAAATAAAAATCCAGAAAACAAGCCACTTTTATTAGCTTTAAATGATGGTTCAAACAAGTATTCAAGACTTGGTGGTACTTGTACAATTGGTGCCAACTTTCAATTCGTGATTCTTGATGAAAAGGATCCTAATTATACTATTAAAGTAGAAAACAATGCCGGTTTTGATTTATGGACTTCACCAGACGAAGTTAGCTTCTTTGAAGGCGGCCTAGTAGTCAACGCAAGAAATTATACATTGAGTTTATCCGATGATAGTGGCATTCTTGATGGGGCGGTATCAATTGATAAATACACACCGCAAGAATTAACTAAGAAGGAAATGCAAGAGGGTAAAACTTGCTAATCATTGGGTAATGAAAGCAATTAATGAAATAAAGAATTTTTCAGCGGAATTTAAACAAAATTGGTTACAATACTTAGTCCTTTTTACGGGCATTAGTGTATTGAACCAGTTTGTTTTTATTCCGTTTTTTCGTTATATCACTACATTTGTACTGCAAAAGGGTGCCATTCCGTTTGTTTCGCTTTCTAATTTAGAAATCATTTTAACTAAGCATCCCTTTGTGGCTTTAGCATTGCTAATTGAGTTAGCTGCATTGCTATTTGTCATTTACAGTCAATTTGCGCTACTTATTTTGGTGATCAAAAATCAATTTGATTTAAAAGAGAGCCTCAGTGAGTACGGGCAATGCTTGAAACACTTTCGATTAGGCTCACTACTTTTATTGGCAATTTATTTTTTGTTAATTGTACCTTTTGCCAATATTGTCTTTAGAACGCCACTTTTAGCCAAGCTAAAAATCCCACAGTTTATTGTGGACTATATGACGCGAGATTGGATTTTACTGACGGTTTTAGTTGTCTTTTATGTCGTGATTTTTATTTTGGCACTTCGCTTTTTATTCACTTTGCCCATTATGGTGCTGGATAAAACGACCACTAGAGAGGCAATGAAGAAAAGCGCCAGTTTAATGAAAAAGAGTTGGCGCAAGGTATTGGGCTTCTTTATTACCTTGGAAATAATCGCTATTTTGGCCATGGTAATTAACAGCGTGCTGGCATATTTACTGCAGCTATTATGGGACATATTTCCCAGGGAATTAGCCTTAATACTGGCTACGATAAATCTATTACTCTTTCAAGTGATCAGTGAACTACTGCTGATCTGGACTAGTGCTATTTCACTATTATTTTTAATTAAAATTACCACAAAAGAAGAAAAATTACCTAATGCATCCCACAATAAAGCAATCGTGACACCAATCATGATCATCTGGATCTTTGCCATAATCGTCAACGGAGTCGAGAATGTTTTTTATCTGACGGGGATAGACGACCATGCACCAGTCACCATTTCCCATAGGGGAGTAAATGATAAAAATGGTGTGCAAAACACAATCGAGGCTTTAAAGAAGACAGCCAAATTTAAGCCGGACTATGTAGAAATTGATGTCCATGAAACTAAAGATAATCAATTTATCATTATGCACGATGAAAATCTGAAAAAGCTGACTGGGGTAGACAAAGAGCCGAAGTATTTAACCGTAAAACAATTAACTCAGTTAACTGCTAAAGAAGATGGCCATCGTGGCAAGGTTGTTAGTCTAGATCAATATATAAAAGCCGCTGAAAAGTTAAAGCAAAAATTGCTGATAGAGATTAAGACTACACAGCATGATTCCAAGAACTTTGTGGTGAACTTTAATAAAAAGTACGGTCAAACAATTTTGAAGAATAAGTACCAAGTGCAGTCGCTTGATTACACTGCTGTCAAAAAAATGCACCAGCTTAATTCAAAAATCCCAGTTTTATATATTCAGCCTTACAACCTAACTTATCCGCGCAGTGCGGCTGCTGGCTATTCCATGGAATATTCCACTTTAAGTTCTGATTTCATTTGGCAAGCTCATTTACAAAATCACGTGGTATATGCTTGGACAGTCAATAATACTGCCGAAATGAAAAATATGATGTATGAACACGTCGATGGCCTTATTACCGATGATGTGGCTAAATTAAATACTACGATTGAAGACTTTGAAGGGCGTAAAAGTTATGCGGAACGACTCTTAAATTACATGACTGCCTTTCCTATACTTGATTAACGCGTTTGATCATGGTAAACTATACTAGATTTTCGAAAATCTGAAAGGAAGTATAGTACTATGCGTAAAGGTGAAAACTACAACACTGGTTGTGAACCAAACCAAAGACCTAAGAACAAGAGAAACGCAAAGAAGCGTGTTGCTCACGTAGCAGCAGTTGTTGCATTTCTTAACAAGGCCGTAAAAGACGAAAACAAGTAATTTCGTTTTTTAAAATTAAGAAACAGAGAAGGGCTACTAAGAAATCGTTAGATTTGTTAGTAGCCTTTTTTTTCATGCAATGGGAGTTTTGAGAAGGTTAGGTTATGAATAAAAAATATATTAGACTA
>OODN01000462.1_pt1 | contig 24196 bp, 16 predicted proteins | sample 1671651 | NCBI WGS metagenome assembly OODN01 (sample SAMN06348178, study PRJEB24527) | human gut metagenome | biome: human gut; feature: ankylosing spondylitis patient; material: feces | host: Homo sapiens | place: China | collected 2015-10 | reverse complement strand
ATACCCTATAGAGTAGACCTTTTTATTAGTTGTCTACTCTATAGGGTACATTTTATTTGCAACATACTTTAGATTTATATACTATTGTTATTTATAACTTATATTTATTTATAGTTTAACTCATTATGCTAGTTAATTATAATTATTGAAAGTGCTAGAATCCAACAAACTATCTTTTGATAGTTATAATTTTTATATAGTAATTTCAATATTCTTAGTAAGATAACTAGAACATCAGATTATTTACTAATAGTAAAAATTAAACAGATGATAATTATCATCTGTTCATCTGCTTTGTTTATCTTACAAATTGCTTTATAAAGTCTATCATCATAGGCTTAAATATACCACTGTAATCTACTATTTGAGCTATTTGATTATTATTTGATGTTTGACTATTATAGTTTGCGATTTTAAATGTAAGATATCCATTTTCTTCATTTATTATATATCCTATATCTCTTGTATTAGATATTTCAACATCTCCCATATCTATATCTAAATCTTTTATAATTTCATTATTTGCACATAATATACCTTGTGAATAGCTATTTATATCTGTACCAAACACAACAAATTTAGTATTAGTTTTTCCATCTGCTTTTATATACAATCTAGGTGTAAGTTCACTTTGCTTCATATCTATAGCTATTAAATTTTTATTTATAGCCTCATCTAAATTTTCACTTACAGTACTTATAAATTTATCCATATCAAACTTATCATTTTCTATTTTTAGTATATTTAAATTTTCTAAGTTTTCTTTAGGTATATAACTTACTACATTTTCAAATACATGATATATATCTTTTATTTCATATCCTTTTTTTATATAATTTTCTTTTACTTCATATTCTTCATCAAATTCAGCTAATAGCTTATGTAGTTCTTCCTTAGTTTCTGCATTTTTTATACTAGTTACAAATGGTATTACTTTGCTTGGCTTCATTAAAAAAGTTTCTAAAGGTTTTATTGTTTCATTTGCTTCCTTCACATCATTTTCTTCAAATGCTGCATCTATACCATCTTCTAAAAAAGCTACCTCAACTTCCATTTCATAATCATCTAAATCTATTACGTTAGTTCCAGCTGGGTACATCACTATTAATTTACTTTTATCGTAGACATATCCAAATGCATAATCTATCTCTAGTTGTTTTTTCATATGTAATCTCCTTAACTTAAATTCTCTAAATATATTAACATAGTTAGATTATATTTTATAGTATACCCATCTACTTTTCTAAAATATATATTAAATAGATTTACTCATATTATCTACTTGCATAAAATACTTTTATAACTCCCTGTACAGAGTTTATTATATTTCTAATAAAAATTGAAACAATTATAATTACTCCAAATAATCCTGACATAGGGTATATTATATTAACAAGCATTGAAAATGGTAACATTGATCCTATAAATCCTATAACCGTACAAAATAAAGCAATAAGTGTGAACTTAGTTGTTTTTTCTTGTGAAAAACTATCACATACACTCCAAAGTAAAGGAACTGCAGTTGTATATATTCCTGCAATAAGCATAAAAGAGAACATTATTCCTACTATAGGACCTATATTTTTAGCCATATATAATGTAGGTATTTCTGTTATATATGTATTTTGTATATCAGACATTATCCCCATATTTAAAGTCATAGCTGCAATCATAAATACTATTCCGCCTAAAATTCCTCCCCATATACAATTTGTTTTATTAGTTGCAGTTGCTCCAACCCCTACCAAAAATGGCGTAGCAATTACTAAATTTAACCCACTATAGATAATTGCTGTCATCCACCAATTATCTACTGCTTTCGTTAAATTTAACGTTCCTATTATTTCATTAGCCATACAAAATGAGTCTATATTTCTAGATATAGTCACAATTCCAACTCCTATGGATATTACTGCTATTATTGGTCCTATATTTCCTAATATGCTTATTACTTTATTTATTCCTAGAAGAACTGAGCATAATGTTATTATAGCTAAAATCAATGATCCAAGATTTTTACTTATTCCGTAGTATTGATTTATAGATGCTCCAGCTCCAGACAACATAATTACAAAGCTACAAAAGAAAAATATTGGCATAAATCTTTTAAATAGATATCCTATATGCTTTCCGCATAAATATTCAAATATATCATTACTAGACTTCAAGTTTTTCTTATTTCCTATTTCAAGTAAACTTGCACCACAATAAGCCATTATACCCATACATATAGTATTAGATAGTATACTTATCATTCCATGAGCTGAAAAAAATTGCATGATTTCTTGCCCTGTAGCAAATCCCGATCCTATACATACTGAAATATATGTGCCTGCTAGTGTTAAAATTTCTTTAATATTAACTTTGTTTTTCATACTATATCCTCCCAAGCATAACCCTTCTTCTAAATATATATGCTTGTTCGGTATATTAATACTAAAATCTTCACTTATTCCAAAATAAATATAATTCGTTATTTTTTACAAATAAAATGGAAGGTATATAAAAATCATATACCTTCCATTTTATTAAGCTTCTTCTTTTATTTTATTTTTGTTATATTCATCTAAATTTAAGTCTTTTTCACTATTTGCAATTATTAATGTAACTATATTGTCTCCCATTACATTTACAGTTGTTCTAAACATATCTATAATTCTTTCAACTCCCATAATTAAACCAATTCCTTCTAGAGGAAGTCCTACAGATGTAAGCACCATAGATAACATTATCATACCTACTCCTGGAACTCCTGCAGTTCCGATAGATGCTAATGTAGCAGTAAGAACTATTGTTATCATAGAGTTTACTCCAAGTTCTATACCATATATCTGAGCTATAAATAATGCTGCAACACCTTGCATTATAGCTGTTCCGTCCATATTGATAGTAGCTCCCATTGGAATTGTAAATGATCTTGTAGTTTTTCCTACTCCTAACTCTTCCATTATTTCTAAACTAACTGGAACTGATGCATTACTAGAGGCTGTTGAGAATGTTACTGCAGCAACTTGTGCAAATTTACTTAAAAAAGGCTTAACGCTTAGTTTAGTAAATATTTTAAATAATCCACCATAAACTATAGTTATATGTATAATCATTCCTAATAATACTATTAATATATACTTTAGAAGTGCTATTATCGCTTCACTTCCAACTGTAGCAAATGTATTAGCCACTAATGCAAATACACCATATGGAGCAAATAACATTATTAAATTTACCATTTTCATACATACTTCATTTGCACTTTCAAATATAACTTTTATCGGTTCTGCCTTCTTTCCAACTATATTTAAAGCAACTCCTGTTAATAGTGCAAAGAATATTACTTGTAACATTTCACCATTCGCTAAAGATTGTATTGGATTAGTAGGTATTATATTTAATATTATATCTACTAATGATTTTGATTCTCCAATTGTAACTTCCCCTGACATCATATTGCTCATATCTAAACCTACACCTGGCTTAAATACTATTCCTAAAAATAATGCTGTAATTATTGCAATTGCCGTTGTTGATAAATAAAACAACATTGTTTTTCCGCCAATTCTTCCTAGCTTTTTTACATCACCCATCGATGCAGTTCCACAAATTAACGAAACAAACACTAATGGAACCACCATCATTTTTATAGCAGCTGTAAATCCATTACCTAGTACTTTTAAAACTCCACCTAAAATAACAGTATCTTTTATATAGTTTGATGGCATCTGTTTTAAAAATAATCCAAATATAAATCCTAAAAATAAACCTAATAAAATTTTACCTGTTAATGTATTTTTCTTCTTTATCATAATTCCCCCACATACGAACTTTTTTTCATTTATTAATTATATTATATACTATTGTTTTTGTATTGTACATAAAAAAATAAACTACCGATGCATCAATAGTTTATTTTTATTTACTTTATTAAGTAATATTGCTTTTCAGTTTAATTTTATTAACTTTTATATAATTATACATTTTTATTTAATTCGTTTTATTTAAAATTCGTTAATATATATTTTCCCTCTCTAAAAAGGTAATTTTTCAATAGATAATTCTCTTTCTTCATTGACTTGATCAAATAAAGATTTTGAATCATGATACCTTGCTTCAGGCTCTTGTACTGTTGCAATATCAATATTTTTGTTTCTAGAATCTAAAAATCTAAATGAATTAGCTCTAACTCTCGTTATATATCTATTTTCTCCATTTTCATTTTTATACCTATCGGCTATTATTTTACCTTCTATACCTACCATTTTGCCCTTTGCCATATAGGTACAAAAAATTTCAGCTTGCCTTCCCCAAATTTCTATATTAATAAAATCAACCTTACTTTCACCTTGTGAGTTTTTATATCCTCTATCTACAGCTAAGGAAAAATTAGTTAGTGCATTATTCTTTTCACCTACATATCTTAACTCTGGATCTTTAGTTAATCTGCCTACTAAAACTACATTATTCATATAATACCACCTTTTAATATGTATTTATTTTATACTTTCAGTAGGATTATAAACAAAGATTTATGCGTTTATACAAATAAAAAGACAGCTATTTTTAATCAAAAATAACTGTCTCTTTATTGATATATCTATACTTCAATATGATTTATTACATTAAATATATTAAAAGATTTCGGACTTATTTGTAAATTGAATTCTTCTTCTTCCTTAGATATAAATTCTAAATATTTCTTAGAGCTATATTTAATATCTACTATTTCTAATGTATTCTCTTTTATATTTATTGATATATTTTTATTTTCTAAGCTTCTATTAATTAATATTAATATTTTTTCACACTTATCATTAAATCTAATATATCCAAACACATCATCATCATTTGTGTCTATAAATTCAGTATCTCCATTAGTTAATACACTATATTTTTTTCTTGTATTTATCGCTTCCTTGTAAAACTCTATCATATCCTCATCTTCATTCTTCCAAGGATATGTCTTTCTATTGTCAGGATCTGTTCCGCCACAAAGACCAGCTTCGTCACCATAATAAATATATGGAACACCTTCAAAAGTCATTTGAGTAGCTACTGATAATTTTACCATAGCTTCATCATAATTCAATTCTGTCTTTATTCTAGCTACATCATGTGAGCTAATTAAATTTAAATTAGCCTTAAATGATTCTTTAGGATAATTTTCTTTTATAGTCATAAACTTATTATTTAGTTCTTTAGAAGTTATATTTCCTTTTAAAAATGAAACTATATTGTCTCTAAATGGATATCCCATAACTGAATCTAATTGATTTCCAACAAGATAATTTCGTCTTTCATTATAAGTTATCTTATTAGATGCATCTTCCCACACTTCACCTACTAATACAGATTCAGCATCATTTTTTTTAAGCTCTTTTCTAATTTCTTTTATAAATTCAGTCGGTAATTCATCTGCTACATCTAATCTCCAACCTTTAATTCCCATATCAGTCCATTTATTTATAACGCTATCTTCATCATATATAATATAGTCCATATAACTCTTATTAAGTTCATTAACATTAGGTAAATCCTTAACGCCCCACCAACATTTATAATCATCTGGGAAGTCATTAAAAGTATACCATGAACTGTATTTAGAGTCCTTTGATTGATATGCACCTACTTCATCATAATTCCCAAATTTATTAAAGTATTTGCTATCTGCTCCAGTATGACTAAATACACCATCTAGTATTATATTTATTCCTTTTTTATTAGCTTTCTCTATTAGCTCTTTTAATATTTCTTCATCTCCAAACATTGGATCTATTTTCTTATAATCACCAGTGTTATACTTGTGATTACTTGAAGACTCAAATATTGGACTTAAGTATATTATGCTAACACCTATTTTACTTAGATAAGGAAGCTTATCTATTATCCCTTTGAGATTTCCTCCATGGAAATCCCATCTTATTACATCACCATTTTTATCTTTTATATACATGGGCTCATCAGACCAATTTGCATATATAAAACTATTTTTTTTTGGATTACTAGGCTTTTTATTTCTATTTCCGTTGTTAAATCTATCAACGAATATATTATACATTACGCCTTCTTTGTACCATGATGGAATTTGAAAATCTTCATGAACTGTTATTTGATATTTATTTAAATTCTCATAAGAATACTCACATGTACTTCCATCATTAATACTCTTGCCATAAAATAACTTTCTGTTATTTCCATCTATATTTATATCTACTTCAAAATAATAAAAATATAATCCAGTTTCATTAAATTTATTATATTCACCTTGATAATATTTTTTACTTTCTCTTATTAAATCTACTTCTCCAACTATTTTATCCTCTTTTAAAATAACCCATTTTAGATTTAATAAATCATATCCTTCATTAACCTGTACAGATATCCTCACTCCTTGGTTTATTTTTATGGCTCCAAAAGGAGCCTTATTTTCCCAAGAATTATAGCTTATTATATTACTCATTTTATTCACACCCTTTAAACCAAATGTCCTCTGCATATTCAGCTATAGTTCTATCACTTGAGAATACCCCTGAGTTTGCTATATTTATTAAGGCCATTTCATTCCATTTTTCTTTGTTTTTGTAAAGTCTATCTATTTTTTCTTGTGCTTCTATATAATTTTCCATATCTCTAAGAACAAAATACTCATCATTATATGTTATTAATGAATCGTATATTTGTCGTCCTTCTTTTTCCATATTTGGTATAAACCCATTTACTAAATCATCTACAACTCGTTTTATAACTCTATTAGAATTGTATAAATCTAAAGCTGAGTATCCTCCAAATTTATTGTAATTTAATACTTCATTTGCACTTAATCCAAATATAACTATATTATCTTCACCTACTTGATCAAATATTTCTATATTTGCACCATCTAATGTTGCCAAAGTTATAGCTCCATTCATCATAAGTTTCATATTTCCTGTTCCTGATGCTTCCTTAGTTGTTGTTGATATTTGCTCACTTACATCAGCTGCAGGTATTATAAGTTCTGCTTTTGATACATCATAATTTTCTATAAATACTACTTTTATTTTATTGTCTATTCGTGGATCATTGTTGATTTTTTCTGCTAAAGAATTTATGAATTTTATTATACATTTTGCTAAATAATATCCAGGCGCTGCTTTAGCCCCAAATATAAATGTCCTTGGTTCCATATCAAAGTTAGGATTCTCTAACAATTCATGGTATAAATGTAATATATGAAGTGCATTTAATAATTGTCTTTTATATGCATGTAATCTTTTTATTTGTACATCAAATATTGAGTTTGGATTAACATCTATATCATATTTTTCTTTTATAAATTTAGCTAATCTCTCTTTATTATTATATTTGATTTGACCTATTTTCTCTAATACAGCCTTATCATTTCTATGTGCTTCTAGTTCTTTAAGCTTTCTTGTATCTGTTTTCCAATCTTCAGATATTAATCCTGTAATAAGATCACTAAGTTCAGTATTAGAGCTTATTAACCATCTTCTATGAGCTATACCATTAGTTTTATTATTAAACTTTTCTGGTTCATGATCATAAAAGTCTTTTAATACCTCTTTTTTAAGTAACTCTGTGTGAAGCTTTGCAACACCATTTACACTATGACTACCTACTATAGATAAATTAGCCATTTTTATATCATTATTATCTATTATACTCATTCTATATATTTTGTCATGATCATATTTACTTTCTTCTAATTCATTCATATATCGTCTATCAATTTCTTCTATAATCATATAAATTCTTGGAAGTAATGTTTTTAGCATTTCTTTTGGCCATCTTTCCATAGCTTCTGTCATTATAGTATGATTTGTATAAGATACGGTATTTATAGTTATATTCCAAGCTTCATCCCATGATAACCCTTCCTCATCTAATAGTATTCTCATTAATTCAGGAATACAAAGAGTAGGATGAGTGTCATTTATGTGTATAGCCACTTTTTCATTTAATTTTTTTATATCTAGTTTATTTTTCTTATACTTTCTTATTATATCTTGTATACCTGCACTTACGAAAAAGTACTCTTGCTTTAATCTTAATAGCCTACCTGCATAGTTAGAATCATTTGGATATAAAACTTGTGAAATTTCTTCTGCATAGTATTTATATTTTAATGCATCCTCATAACTTCCATATGAGTTTTTAGCATGTATTGTTAATGGGCCAAAATCTCTACTTAAAACTTCACTCTTAAATAGTCTAAGCGTATTTATAGAATTATTTCTATATCCTATTATAGGTATATCATAAGGCATAGCCATTACTGGTATATAATCAGTATGATTAACTTCTAACCTTCCATTCTTATCTACTAAATTTACATTGCCTTCAAACTTAACTACTATAGCTTTATTGGGTCTTACAGTTTCCCAAACATATCCACCTTGAGTTAACCAGTTATCAGGTACTTCAACCTGATAACCGTTTATAAATTTTTGTTCAAATAGACCATACTTATATCTAATTCCATATCCATGACCACTTATATCTAATGATGCCATAGAATCTAAAAAACAAGCTGCCAATCTACCTAATCCACCATTTCCTAACGCAGGGTCTGACTCAGCATTTATTAAATTATCTAAATCTATATTAAGTTCCTTCAAACCTGTTCTTACTACATCTTCTATCCCTAAATTTAGTAGATTAGATTTTAATTGTCTACCTAATAAAAACTCTATACTAAAATAATATACTTCTTTTTGAGAATCTAGTTTATTGTCTACCCATTTTTTAGATATTATATCTTTTATAACACTGCATAAAACATTTAATAATTGCTCATCTGTAGCATCTTTTATAGATTGAGCATACAAACTATACATTTTTGTTTCAAAGCTTTGTTTAAATTTATTTTTATTTAATTTAACCAATATCCAATCACCCCTTTTGGTTAACTATTTCCTCATAAACTTTTATATATTCTGTAGCTGATTTTTTCCAACTACTATCTGTATTCATTGCATTATTAACTAATTCCATCCAGCGATCTTTATCATTGTATACTTTTACAGCTCTTCTAATGCAATGAAGCATTTCATGTGCATTATAATTTTTAAAGCTAAATCCATTACCTTCCCCTGTATACTTATTATATGGTATAACTGTATCTTTAAGTCCACCAGTTTCTCTTACGATTGGAAGAGTTCCATATCTCATAGCCAACATTTGACCTATTCCACAAGGTTCAAACAATGATGGCATTAAGAACATATCACTTCCTGCATATATTTGTTGTGCAAAAGCACTATCAAAAGTTATTCTTGCAGAAACTTTATTTGGGAAGTGAGAGTCATAGTAATTAAACATTGATTGATATTGATGTTCTCCTGTTCCTAAAATAACCACTTGTAAATTTTCTCTTATTATTTCAGGCATCATATATGATATTAAATCAAATCCTTTTTGTGACACTAATCTTGATACAATTCCTATTAGTGGTATATCTGGATTAACATCTAATCCTAAAACTTCTTGTAATTTAAGTTTATTTTCTATTTTTTTGTCTATACTATTTATATCATAGTTAACAAATATATCCCCATCTGTTAATGGATTATTTAAATCATAATCTATTCCATTTAAAATACCTTTTAATTTATGGGATTTAGATTTAAGAAGACCATCTAGTCCTTCTCCATAAAATTCTGTTTGTATTTCATTTGAGTAAGTTGGACTAACTGCTATTACTTTATCACTAAATACAATTCCAGACTTCATAAAACTTACGCCACCATAGTATTCGATATCTCCATTATTATAATAAGCTCTTGGTATGTCTAATACATCCTCTATTATAGAGTCGCTAAATACTCCTTGATATTGTAGGTTATGAATTGTATAAACAGTTTTTATATTTTTATATTTTTTTGAATGGCTATATTTCTCCTTTAATATCAATGGGATCATACCAGTATGCCAGTCATTTAAATGAACTATATCTGGATAGAAGTTTAATATAGACATAACTTCAAGAACTGCATTACTAAAGAATGTATATCTTTCTGCATCATCTCCATATCCATATAGATATGCTATTTCTCCCTCCCTTTTAAAATAGTACTCATTATCTATAAAATAAAATTTAACTCCATTTAGATCCATTTCTAAAAGACCACAATACTGTTTTCTCCAACCAACATCTACACTAAATACTGCAACTTCTTTTAATTGCTCTTTTAAGTAATTTGGCATAGTTGAATACTTTGGTAGTATTACTCTAACATCTATACCTTCTTTTTTTAATGACTTAGGCAATGCATAAGATACATCGCCTAATCCCCCAGTTTTTGCAAATGGCCAGCATTCTGCAGTAGCATAAAGAACCTTCACTAATATATTCCCCCTTTAAATAGCTGTATTTTTTCCAATAACTACTGGATATTCTATATCTCCTTTTAATTCTTTTCCTTCTGATATGTATACATTTTTATCAAATATAACATTTTGTAATTGTGCATCTTTTTCTATTGTACAGTTTTGCATTATAACTGAATTTTCTATTACTGCACCTTCTTTTATATGAACCTTTCTAAATATAATACTATTTTTTACAGTACCTTCTATTACACATCCTGTAGCTACAAATGAATTCTCTACCTTTGCACTATCTGAATATATAGTAGGAGATTGATTTTGTTCTTTTGTTAATATTTTTCTATCAGAATATAATAATTCATTTGCAATGTCTTCTTGTAATAATTCATCCTTCATTGAATAATATGATTTTATTGAGTTTATACATTTAAGATATCCTTTATATTCATATGCACCGATCTTTAATTTATTAATAGATTCTGCTATAAAATCTTCTATATATGAATGTGTTCCTTCGCTTACACACTTATATATAGAAGATTTTATAAAATCAGTACGTTTCATTATATAAGTTTCCATAGACACATTAGCATTTTTAGAAGTTCCTATATTAGTTCCCATATTAATTACTCTATTTCCATCTATGTTCAATGTTGATGTTTCATAGAAATCTACATCTGCATTGTCTATCGACTTATAAAGTATAGTTATATCATTATCTGATTCTTTATGATAATCTATCATTTCAGTATAATCTATATTTCCTATCATATAACTTGGTGCTATTAATATATACTCTTCTTCACATCTCTCTATATAATCTATATTAGCTAGTATATTGTAAATATCTCCATTTCTATATGGATATTTACTTCTATCCTTTGTATTCTCAGGACTAAATATAAATAATCCGCCTGTTTTTCTACTTAAATCCCAATCCTTACCACTTCCTAGATGGTCTGTTAATGATCTATACTTTTCTTTAGCAAATATTCCTACATTAGTTATACCTGAATTCACCATGTTTGAAAGTGAAAAATCTATAACTCTATATCTTCCTGCAATCGGAAGAGACGCTATTGGCCTTACGTTTGTAAGTTGATTCATAGTTAAGTCGTTTTTATTATCTAAATTTATTATACCTACACATTCACTTCTCATGATTAAAATCCCCCTTCTAATTCAAGCTGAGCTTTTACTACTTCATACTCAGATATAACATTTATACCATCTTGCTCTTTTATAATAGTATTATCTTCTATTATTGCACCTTCGCCTATCATAGCTTTTTCTATTATTACATTTTTACCGATCTTTACATTAGGCATTATTACAGAATCTTTTATTATACTATCGCTTCCTACTGATACCCCATGAGATAAAACTGAGTTTTCTATTTTTCCTAATACTTTACACCCATCTGCTACTAATGATTTTTGTATATCAGAATCTTTACCTATATATTGAGGTGGCATCGACATAGTATTTGTGTATATTTTCCACTTAGAACTATTTAAGTCTATTTCATCATTAGATTTTATAATATCCATATTAGCTTCCCATAAACTTTCTATTGTACCTACATCCCTCCAGTAACCTTTAAATGGATATGCAAACATAGGTATTTGATCTTCTAACATCTTAGGTATTAAATTTTTACCGAAATCATCATAATTTGCTCCATTATTATCTACTTCTTCAAAGTATCCTTTCAACATTTTCCAATCAAATATGTATACACCCATTGATGCTAAATTACTTTTTGGATTCGCTGGTTTTTCTTCAAATTCATATATTGATGAATCTTCATTAGTATTCATTATCCCAAATCTCGAAGCTTCATCCCAAGGAACCTCTATTACTCCAATAGTTGCTTTTGATCCCATCTTTTTATGATGGTCTAGCATTTTACTATAATCCATTTTGTATATGTGATCTCCTGATAATATTAATACATACTCTGGATTATAACTATCTATAAAATCCATATTTTGATGTATTGCATGTGCAGTACCTCTATACCAATTTCCCTCTTTTTCATTCATATATGGTTGTAGTATATGCACTCCACCATTTATTCTATCTAAATCCCAATGACTTCCTGTTCCTATATGTGAATTTAATATTAGTGGTCTATATTGTGTTAAAACTCCTACTGTATCTATTCCTGAATTAGAGCAATTGCTTAAAACAAAATCTATTATTCTATACTTTCCCCCAAATGAAACTGCTGGTTTAGCAATTCTTTTTGTAAAAACTCCTAGTCTTGATCCTTGGCCCCCTGCTAAAATCATAGCTAGCATATCTTTTTTCATTACTTATCCCCCTTAATATTTATCCTTATCTAATTTATAATTTTTGAGTTTTAGTTTTAGGATTCACTTTATTGACTTTTTTATCTTTACCCCCTATGGATACTTTACTATTAGGATCTATTTGTATAGTGTCTATTTTTAGTTCCTTACCTTTTATAAATGTAGCTCCTAAAGGCGGTACTTTTATTCTTATATGATTATCTTTATTATGCCATTTCTCTGGATATGATGTCAGTTCTGAACTTTCCATTGTCTGATTTGATCCCCAATATTTTTCATTATCAGTATTAAATACCTCTTCATAAACCCCTTCATATGGTACTCCTATTTTATAATTATATCTAACTACAGGAGTAAAGTTTATAACTGCTATTATAAAATCTCTTTCATTTTTTCCCTTTCGCATTAAAGTTATTATACTTTGTTCACTATTATGTGGATCTATAAAATCAAATCCTTCATACGTATTATCTATTTCATGCAGAGCTTTTTCATTTTTATATAAATGATTTAAGTCTTTTACATAATCTTTCATTTTCATATGAGGTTCTCTTTCTAGTAGTTCCCATTCTAGTCCGTATGCATATCTCCATTCCAATCCTTGTCCAAATTCTGATCCCATAAACAATAATTTTTTCCCTGGGTGCATCATATAATATGCATATAACGTTCTTAATGAAGCAAATTTCTGCCAAGGATCTCCTGGCATTTTATCTAATAACGATTTTTTACCATGGACAACTTCATCATGTGATAGTGGTAAGATGAAGTTCTCTGAAAATGCATACATGAAAGAGAATGTAATTAATTCATGATGGTGTTTTCTGTATATAGGGTCCATCTCCATATATTTCAATGTATCATTCATCCATCCCATATTCCATTTATATGTAAATCCAAGAGCACCTGAATACGTTGCCCCAGTCACCATAGGCCATGCTGTTGATTCTTCGGCTATTATAATTGGATTATTAACTGTAGTATAAACAATTTTGTTTAATCTTTTTAAGAAATCTATTGCTTCTAAATTTTCTCTTCCACCGTATTTATTAGGTCTCCATTCTCCAATATCATAATCTAAGTAAAGCATACTAGAAACTGCATCCACTCTTATTCCATCTATATGATATTCATTAAACCAATAAAGTACATTAGAAATTAAAAAACTGTTAACCTCTGGTTTGCCTAAATCAAAATGAGCAGTTCCCCATCCTATATTTTCAGCTTTTAAAGGATCTGAATATTCAAATTGTGCAGATCCATCAAATTTATATAGTCCATGAGCATCTTTACAAAAATGACTATATGCAAAATCTAATATTACTCCAATACCATTTTCATGGCATTTATCTATAAATGCTTTAAACTCAGTAGGTGTTCCATACCTACTTGTACTACTATAATATCCTATAGTTTGATATCCCCAAGATTCATCTAGCGGATGTTCAGTTATAGGCATTAGTTCTATATGTGTATATCCCATATCTTTTACATATTCTATCATTTCATATAATTCTTCATATGAAAAAAATTCTCCGTCCCATTTTCTCTTCCAAGAACCTAGATGAACTTCATATATATTCATTGGACTATTATCATGAACAATTTTTTGCTTTTCTCTTTGCCATTTTCTATCATTCCATTTGTAGTTATCATTTGTGTATATTATTGAAGCTGTATTTGGTCTTTTTTCTGAAAATACCGCATAAGGGTCAGATTTCATTCTACTAACTCCATCACATCCGATTACATTGTACTTATACGCTTGTCCTTGTTTTGCATTAGTTAAAAATATAGTCCAAATTCCGCTTCCTTCTATATTTTCCATAGGATAAACTTCTTTGTTCCAATCATTAAAATCTCCAACTAAATAAACATTCTTTGCATTTGGCGCCCATACATTAAAACATATTCCTATCTTACCTTTATATCTCGATTTATGACTTCCTAAAAAATTATAACTATCATACAATTCCCCTCGTTTGAACTTATCTATATTATTTATATCAATAATATCTTCATAATCCGGTATCTTTTTATATGCCATCTATAAAATTTCCCCCTTGAACCTCAAATTTTATTATTTGTTACTTAATTATATAATAAAAAATACAATATTTTATAATTAACCGTTATAAAAATTCAGACATTTAAGTATTTTTTAATATGTGTTTTTACAAATCTCTGCATTTAAAATCATTTTTTCATCAATCTTTAATTCCCCCTAGTTTTTAAGTAAATTTTTTATTAATTTATTTTTTAAAATTTACTTTAATAAAATAAAAAATAACCTTATATTCGACTATAAATATAAAAGGTTATTTTTTATTTTAAATTATTTATTTATCTTCACTTAGAACTTCTTTTATTCCTTTAAACGTTCCTAAAAATTTCACAGTATCTGATGGAAGGACTAGCTTTGTTGCATTACCATTTGCTACTTTTTCTAATGCTTCTATGGATTTAAGTGCTATAATATTATCATCTACTTCAGATTCTTTCATAGCTAAAAATACTTCTCTTAAACCTTGTGCAGTTGCTCTTTGGACATTTGTAATTATCTCAGCTTCACCTTGACCTTTTGCTAAAGCTATTTTCTTTATTGATTCTGCTTCACCTTCTGCTCTAAGTATTGCTGATTGTTTCTCTCCTTCTGCTTCACGAATCATTGATTCTTTTTTTGCTTCCGCTCTAAGTATTGCTGACTGTTTTTCTCCTTCTGCCTGAAGTATTGCTGCTGCTTTATTTCCCTCTGCTTGAAGTATTGATTCTCTTCTTTCTCTTTCAGCTCTCATTTGCTTTTCCATCGTAACTTGTATATCATGAGGTGGCATAATATTTTTTAATTCTACTCTATTAACTTTTATACCCCATTTATCAGTTGCTTCATCTAGTATAACTCTCATTTTTGTATTTATTATATCTCTAGATGTCAAAGTTTCATCTAAATCCAGTTCACCAATTATATTTCTAAGCGTTGTTGCTGTTAAATTTTCAATAGCAGTTATAGGATTAGCTATTTCAAATGTGTATCTTACTGGATCTGTTATTCTATAATAAACAACAGTGTCAATTTGCATTGTTACGTTATCCTTAGTTATCACTGGTTGTGGAGGAAAATCTACTACCTTCTCCCTTAAATCTATAATGTAACTCATTTGATCTAAAAATGGAACTAAAAAATGTACACCTGTATCTGCTACCTTACGAAACTTACCTAGTCTCATAATTATTCCAACTTTAGACTGCTTAACTACTTTTACACAAGATAACCCTATTATAACTACTACTGCTACTATTACTATAGGTAACACTAAACTAAATATAAAATCCATATGTCACTCTCCCTTTAATCAATTTTTTTTACTACTACCTTAACACCCTCTATTTTTAATACTTCTACCATTTCCTCTTTATCTATCTTCTCATTATCATATGAGATTGCACTCCAGCTTTCTCCCTCAATAATTACAATCCCAACTTTATTTGGATATATAGTTTCTTTTACTATACCTTTTTTATTTATAATAGCTTGTAAATTAGTATTATATTTATAATCTTTATCCTGTTTTATAAATTTTTTAGTAGCTATGGTTAGCATTAATGTAGAAATTATTGCAAATATTATTATTTGAATCAAAATACTATCTATTATACTACTAAGAAATATTAATATTACAGCCCCTATACTAAACCAAATTAGTGTTAATGTAGTTGTCATAAGTTCTGCTACTGCAAATAAAATAGCCACAATTAGCCATATTAACTTCATTGTCCTCCCTCCTCACTAAATATGCTTTTTTCTATATACTTAATTGTATTCTACTGTATTTAAATTTACTATAAAATCTATGTATTCTTTACTAATTTGTTATTTTTCATTTTATATATATTTGAGTTAAACAAGCTATAATTTCTATATACTTCAATCATTTAGTATGAAAAAAGAGCTCTTACAATTTAAAGGACTCTTAATATATATAATTAAGCTTTAACTACTCTTTCTTCAGCTAAATACTTATCTATTATATTATTTAACTGTTCATTATTTTCTACTATATATTCTTCATAAGTTAAATTAGATTCTTCTACTGATTTAGCTAACTCATATAAGAATTCTGGTACATTCTCTCTAGTTATATCTCCTATATAACTTCCTAATTTTGTCTTGTCTTTTCCTTTTTCCCCACCTAGATAAAGTTCAAAAGATTCTGTAACTACATTATTTACTCTTTTTTTCTTTCCTGCAAATCCTAGTATTCCCATTTGATGTGTTCCACAAGAGTTTGTACATCCTGATATTCTTATTTTAGGAAGTATATCATCATTAAAATTCTTTTCTTTAAAATATTTTAATATATCTTCTAACATACCTTGACTATCAGCTATGCCTATTTGACATATATTAGAACCTATGCACGCTACACTTTGCTCTAATTTAGTTTCTCCACCTAAATTTTGAGTAAGATTTATTAATTCAACAGCTTCTTCTCCATTTAAGTTTCTTATATACATACCTTCATTCATAGATAATCTAATTTCTATATCTTCTAATTTATCTAATTTATCTATTAATAATTTATAATTACTCATAGATAGCTGACCACATACAGGATGGAAGTATACACTATAAAGACCTTCTTGTTTTTGTGGTATTAATCTATTATGAGTTATACTAGTTTTTATACCTTGTTTTTTGTATTCTTTATATTCTATATTTACATCTAAATTTTCACTTTCAAATACTTTATTAAGATGTTCTTTATAGCAATTTAAGAATGCTTCTTCTCCCATTCTATCAACAATATATCTTATACGAGCTTTATTTTTATTCTCATAATCACCTTCAGCTATAAATAAATTTGTTATAGCCTCTACATGATATAATATTTCATTAGGATTTATTAATGAGTCAAACTCTACTGACTTGGCTGGATTTTTTCCAATCCCTCCACCTATATAAACTTTAAAATATTCTTTATTGTCCTTTTTTATAGCTAAAAAACCTAAATCTGCCACAGTACTATTTCCACAATCTTTTTCACTACTTGAGAACGATACTTTTAATTTTCTTGGTAATTTATATGTAGTTATTTTACTCATAAAGTGCTCATTTACTGCTTCTGCATATGGAGTAACATCAAATGCTTCTTCTACATCTACACCTGATAATGGCGATATTGATACATTTCTCGGGAAATTTCCCCCTCCTCCACGTGTAAATATGTCATTTTTTAGCGCTTCTTCCATTGTATCACAAACACCATCTATAGATAAACTATGTAACTGTATCGCTTGTCTAGTAGTTAAATGTACTTTATCTAAATTTTGTTTTTTTGCTAATTCATATACTTTTTTAAATTTATCCATACTCATTATTCCTGATGGAATTCTAAGTCTTATCATAAAGTCTTGCCCACCACGTTGAGCATAAGAACCCATACCACCAGACATTGCCTTAAAGTCTCCTGATGAAACTTCTTTATTTACAAATTTATGCCCCAACTCCCTAAATACTGGTATTTCTTTAATTAAAGCTTCTTTTAAGCTATTCATAATTACTCCTTCTCCTCATACACCAAAATTAATATCTATTAAATTATATCATAGGATAATTTTAATATTATGAATTTTACTAATTTTAACTATTTAAGATATATATAATTATTATTAATATTTTTAATGATTATATATTTATTACTCATAATTACTTATAGTCATAAACCTTTTTATAAATGGATACAAAATGAACATAAAAAAAATCCCATATACTATAGCTGCTATATAATTTTTTTCCAATATATGTGTTAATACAGGAGTTATAGATACTATCAATACAATAAAATATATTAGCCTCCTCATAAAAAATCCCCTTTCATCTATATGTTTATTTACTATATAAAATAGTTTTTCAACTTAAACAGTATTGCATCAAATATCTCTTTTACTTCTTTTACTTTTAATGCCAATACTACAATTAAATATGTACTCATTCCTAATATTACAGATATAAAACAATTAAATGCTATAAATTTTCTAGATTCTAAAGCAAATCTACTTCCATAAATAAATATATAATTATAAGCAATTCTCATAATTATATACATTACAATAGATGCTATAGCTCCTTTAATAAATGTTTTTAATATATAACTAAACCCTATCTTACCTATTTTTTTCCTTAGAGATATTAATAAAAGCATCGTAGTTACAGTAGCTGATATAGAACTTGCCAATGCTAGTCCCCCTATCCCCATTATATTTACTAAAATTATAGAAAAAACAATATTTATAACTACTGATATAGTTGCATTTCTAACAGGCGTTTTAGTATCTTGTAACGAATAAAATGATTTCGCTAATAACTCTTTTAATCCATATGATAGTATTCCTATGGAATAGAAAAATAATGCTGTTGATGTTAGGTATGTATCATGTGAGTTAAAAGACCCCTCTTCAAAAAGAACTTTTACTATTTCAGTAGAAAAAGTTGTCATTACAACCATTATAGGTAACATTATTATTACTATCATATTTATAGACTTTGAAATATTTATTTTAAATAATTTTTTATTTCCTTCACTAGCTAGTTTTGAAAGTATCGGGTACATTATTGTAGATATAGCTACGGCTATTACCCCTACTGCAAACATATTTAGCTTATTAGCATAATTTAATGCTGTTATGCTACCGCTATCTAGCGTTGATGCTAAGGTTCTATTTACTACGGCATTTATTTGATTAATATATGAACCTATAAATACTGGTATAACTAAAAATAGTATTTGCCTTATATTTTCGTCTCTTAAATTTACAGTTAACCTATGTTTATATCCTTTTTTTATTAATAAAGGCAACTGAAATAATAATTGAGCTATATATGCAATTAAAGTTCCATAAACCATAACATAAGATTCTGTTACTGATGCAAAAATAATAGCTATTATAACAAATATATTAAATGGTATAGTTATTGCACCTGAAATATATACATTACCTGATGCTACTAAATATGATGATACCAATCCATTTATAGCTATAAATACCATTGAAAATATTAATATTTTAGAGTAATTTACTGTTAAATCAAAAACATCTCCCTTAAACCCTACTGCAAATATTTTTACTATATATGGTGCAAATATCACGCCTAATAATACGAATATTAGACTTATGATTATAACTATATTAAGAATGTTACTTGTAAACTTATTTACTTCCTCTTGTCCTTTACTTGATTTAATTTTGAAATATATTGGTATAAATGTTGTCCCTAAAGCTGCACTTATACCGTCAAATAAAACCACCGGTATATTAAGAGCAGTCAGATATGCATCAGTTATTTCACCTGCACCAAATGTTTGTGCTAATACTATATCTCTAAAAAATCCTGTTATCTTGGAAGTTAATATTATCAACATTAACACTAGAGCAGTTGTTTTAGTTTTTTTTGACATAACTATTCCTCTTTTCTGATTTTAAATAATATTTTTTAATATTATCTCTTAATATATATATTAATAAATTGATTTAAACAATTATAACATAAATTCAAATAATATGTAAAAATATTCCACAATATTATAAAAGCGTATATCTAAATAGATATACGCTTAATAATTTAACCTTGATTTGCTAATCTCTTGTAATTTTCATATCTTTCTTTAGAATATTCCTCAGCTAAATTAAATAATTCTTCTGCAACATCTGGGAATTGCTTAGCTATAGCAGAATATCTTACTTGTCCCATTAAGAAATCTCTAAAACTTTCAGTTGGTTCCTTAGAATCTAAAGTAAATGGATTCTTTCCTTGTTCTTTTAATACTGGGTTGTATCTATATAAGTGCCAATATCCACAAGCAACTGCTTGAGCTTGATTAGCAGTACTTCTTCCCATACCTTCTTTTAATCCATGAGATATACATGGTGCATAAGCTATGATTAATGATGGACCATCATATTCTTCAGCTTCTCTTATGGCTTTTAATACTTGGTTCTTATCTGCTCCCATACCAACTTGAGCAACATATACATTTCCATAGCTCATAGCCATCATACCTAGATCTTTCTTCTTAGATCTCTTACCTGCTGCTGCGAATTTTGCCATTGCTGCTACTGGAGTAGATTTTGATGCTTGTCCTCCTGTATTAGAGTATATTTCTGTATCAAATACTAATACATTTATGTCCTCACCTGATGCAAGAACATGGTCAAGTCCTCCATATCCTATATCGTATGCCCAACCATCTCCACCTACTATCCATTGAGATTTTTTAACTAAATAATCTTTCTTCTCTCTTAAACATTCTATTAGCTCTTTAGCTCTTCCATCACAATTGCAATTTTCTATTGCTTCTATTACCTTTTTACTAGCTTCTTTAGATGCTTCTCCATTATTCATATTAGCTATCCAGTTTTCAAATACATCTTTAAAAGACGAAGCCTCTGGCATAGATATTAATTCTTGCATATCTTCTTTTATTTTATTTCTTATTTGTTTAACACCTAGATACATACCATATCCAAACTCTGCGTTATCTTCAAATAAAGAGTTTGCCCAAGCTGGACCTTTACCTTCATGGTTTACAGTATATGGAGTTGTAGGAGCTGATCCACCCCATATAGATGAACATCCTGTAGCATTTGCTATCATCATTCTATCTCCATATAATTGAGTAACTAATTTAATATATGCAGGTTCACCGCATCCTGCACATGCCCCTGAGAATTCGTACAGTGGCATCTTAAATTGAGAATCCTTAACTGTTTTCCCTTCTACTAAATAACCTTTATCAGAAACACTAGATATAGCATAATCCCAATTTGGTATTTCTTTTTCAGTTTGAGTTTCAAGAGGTTTCATAACTAATGCCTTATCTTTGGCTGGGCATACATCAGCACAGTTTCCGCATCCTGTACAATCCATAGTATCTACTTGGATTTTATATTGTAATCCATCGAATCCTCTTCCTACAGCTTTTTTAGTTTCAAATCCTTCTGGTGCATTTTGTAATTCTTCATCATTTAAAAGGAATGGTCTGATAGTTGAGTGAGGACATATATATGAACATTGATTACATTGAATACAGTTTTCTAATATCCATTCTGGTACATTTACAGCTATACCACGTTTTTCATAAGCTGCTGTTCCTTGAGGGAATGTACCATCTTCTATACCGTTAAATGTACTTACAGGTAAACTATCTCCTTCTTGTGCATTTATTGGTCTTAATATATTTGTTATAAATTCTGGTTCTTGTGTATTTGTATTATCATCATCTGTAGCTGTAGCCCAAGATGAAGGTATGTTTATTTGAACTAAAGCATTTTTACCTTGTTCAACTGCTTCATAGTTCATATTAACAACTTTTTCACCTTTTTTACCATAAGCTTTGCTTATAGAATCTTTTAAATATTGAGTAGCTTCATCTTCAGGGATTATGTTAGCTAATTTAAAGAATGCAGATTGCATTATCATATTTATTCTATTTCCAAGTCCAATTTCTTGAGCTATCTTAGTAGCATTTACTGTATAGAATTTTATTTCATTTTTAGCTAAATAATTTTTCATTTTTGCTGGTAAATGAGTTTCTAATTCTGATTCATTCCATATAGTATTTAATACAAAAGTTCCACCTTTTTTAAGACCTTTTAATAAATCATATTGATTTACATAAGATTGATTGTGGCAAGCTATATAGTCTGCATTATCTATTAAATATGTTGATCTTATAGGAGAATCTCCAAATCTTAAGTGAGACATTGTTATACCACCAGATTTTTTAGAGTCATATGCAAAATATGCTTGCACATATTTCTTAGTGTTATCTCCTATTATTTTTATAGCTTGTTTATTAGCTCCTACTGTACCATCTGATCCTAGTCCCCAGAATTTACAGTTTATAGTATCTTTGTGTTCTAATTTAAAACTTGCATCAACTGGTATTGAAGTATTTGTTACATCATCATCTATACCAACTGTAAATTGATTTTTAGGGTTAACACTTGCTAAATTATCAAATATAGCTTTTATACTTGCTGGTGTTACGTCTTTTGAACCTAACCCATATCTTCCACCGATTATCATAGGTGCATTTTGTTCTTCATAGAATGCTGAACGTACATCTAAATAAAGTGGTTCTCCTATAGATCCTGGTTCTTTTGTCCTATCTAGTACACATATTTTTTCTACAGTCTTAGGTATAACATTTAGTAAATGTTTTGTTGAAAATGGTCTATATAAGTGAACTTTTACTAAACCTAATTTCTCTCCTTTAGAATTTAATTCATCTATAGTTTCTTCTATAGTCTCAGTTACTGATCCCATAGCAATTAATATGTTAGTTGCATCTGGAGCACCATAGTAATCAAATAAACCATAGCTTCTACCTGTTAATTTACTTACTTCATTCATATATCCTTCTACTATAGGAACTATTTGATAATAAAACTTATTTCCAGCCTCTCTTGTTTGGAAGTATATATCTGAATTTTGAGCTGTACCACGAGTTACAGGATGCTCTGGTAACAGTGCTCTTTCTCTAAATGCCTTTACTGCTTGTTTATCAATTAAACTTTCATAGTCCTTATAATCTAGAAGTTCTATTTTTTGTATTTCATGAGAAGTTCTAAATCCATCAAAGAAATGAACAAATGGTAATCTTCCTTTTATAGCTGCTAAATGTGCTACTGGTGCTAAGTCAGCTACTTCTTGAACTGAACCTGATGCCAACATTACACATCCTGTTTGACGTGCTGCCATAACATCTTGATGGTCACCAAATATTGAAAGTGCTTGAGATGCTAATGCACGAGCACTAACATGGAATACACCTGGAAGTAATTCTCCAGATACCTTATACATATTAGGTATCATTAAAAGTAGACCTTGTGATGCAGTAAAAGTAGTAGTAAGAGCACCTGCTTGAAGGGAACCATGGAAAGTTCCTGCTGCCCCAGCTTCAGATTGTAATTCTACTACACTTACTTTTTGATTAAATATATTTTTTACTCCTTGTGCAGACCATTCATCAACTACTTCGGCCATAGTAGAAGATGGAGTTATTGGGAATATAGCTGCTACATCAGTATATGCATAAGCTACATATGCTGCAGCTGTATTACCATCCATAGTTTTAATTACTTTTGCCATAATCTATCTCCTTTTATGTATTCTTTTCAATATATCACTTTTAGTATTAACATATTGCTTTATAATTATTATTTTTAGCATAAATTTAATATAATAATCGTATTTTCTGAAATTTATATACTAGATTATGAACTTTCAATTAATGATATTATTAAATAGATTTGTAACTATATATTAGAATTTGTAATTAGGATTAAAGTAGATTCTTAAAGAAATGAATTTAATTTGGAAATAAAAAAAAGACTACGTGGCTACGTGCTACTCTCCCAGGCGGTCGCCCACCAAGTACCATCGCCGCTAAAGAGCTTAACTTCTGTGTTCGGTATGGGAACAGGTGTATCCTCTTTGCTATAATAACCACATAATCTTTAATTTAGAGTTAATACTCTGAAAACTGCATATCATTTAA
>OODN01000461.1_pt1 | contig 24233 bp, 23 predicted proteins | sample 1671651 | NCBI WGS metagenome assembly OODN01 (sample SAMN06348178, study PRJEB24527) | human gut metagenome | biome: human gut; feature: ankylosing spondylitis patient; material: feces | host: Homo sapiens | place: China | collected 2015-10 | reverse complement strand
AGTAAGTGGGAATTAACCTCCTCGACAAGGCGGTGGGCTAAGGATAGAACGGTGATTAGCACGGCACGGGCTGATTATCGTTCGGACTTAGCCTCGAGCCTTGTGGTTACGACGCGAAGCTAGTTCCACGATATCTTAACAATGTTCGTATAAATAAAGAGGCTGTTGAAAAAATAAATTTTTCCAGCCTCATTTTTTATCCAAAATATCAAGTGAGGTGATTAATCGATGGAAATGATTTTAGGCATTGTTCTTCTATTGACTGCTGTTGTTGCAGCTAATGTTGTTCATCTTGTTTACCCTAAGATTCCACTATCCATCTATCAAATTATTGCAGGAATTCTTTTAGCATCCCTGCCTACTGAGGCCACTAACTTTACCATGCATCCAGAATTATTCATGATGGTGATCATTGCTCCTTTAATGTTTAATGACGGGCAGAACCAATCATTCCGTTATCTTTCAAGCAATATCAAATCGATCCTATCAATGACTGTTGGATTAGCACTTGTAACGGTTTTGATTACTGGTAGCTTTTTACATTGGCTTCAACCAGAAACGTTCTCCTTAGCACTCGCCTTTATGTTGGCTGCGATTGTTACGCCGACTGATGCGGTCGCTGTAAAGTCAATTACTACTAATATGAAAGTACCGAAAAACGTTAATGGTGCTCTGGAATATGAATCCCTCTTTAATGATGCATCGGGAATTGTGCTTTTAGATTTGGCGCTGGAAACCTACCGTTCTGGACAATTTTCGCTTGGTCATGGAATCTGGATCTTTGTTTATGTTTTCTTTGGCGGAATTATCTTCGGAGCAGTGTTAGGGAGCCTGTTAATTAGTCTCCGTACTAGTTTGATGCGAAAACATGTTGATATTGGCTCCATCGTTATTCCGATCAACGTAATGACTCCCATCGTTGTTTACTGGTTAGCTGAAGAACTACACCTTTCAGGAATCCTAGCCGTCGTTGCAGCGGGAGTTGTTCATAGTATCCTCTATGATCGAATGCGGCTTACATCTACTAAAGTGCAAATGTCTACTACCACTATTTGGAACATCATTAGCGATGCGTTAAACGGGTTAGTATTTGTTCTTTTAGGGGTGATGCTTCCGCCGGTACTTGGAAGGACTTCTTGGCAAAATCTGGGTGCAATCGTTGCCTTAGCCTTTGCTATCTATATTATTACAACCCTCTTAAGATTCTTATGGGTCCGGTTTAAGCTCGTCAACATTCAATCGACTAACCCCAACCGTGATAGTCTCTTAATGGCGTTAGGAGGAATTCACGGAACAATCACTCTGGCATTGGCTTTCTCGTTGCCAGTTCTGATTAACAACCATCAATTTGCGTTCCGTAATTCAATGATCTTGATTGCCGCAATTGTTATTTTGATTAGTATTGCTGTTGGCGCAATTGGGTATCCAATTATTTTACCGCCTAAATCTAAGAGTTATTCGAAAAGTGAATTTCAAAAAGAACTTATTAAAACAGTTCAATATGCTATTAATGAGCTACGGACTTCAGAAAAATATTCCCCAGAAAAAGCCGTTGTTATTGACCAATTGAGTAGTCAAATGACGCAATACCACGAATTTAATCGTAATGTTTATAGTCAATTAATGGGTAAAGCTCATCAAATTGAATTAGCTACCTTAGACCGACTTAACGAAGAAGGCCGAATCTCTGACAAGGAGGCCAAATTCCTCGTTAATTTTGTTACGCGGTCGATTTTCCGCGTAAATAAACACAGCTTTCTTGAATTATGGGTCATCTTATGGCACCGGTTAAAATGGCGCTTTATTCGCTACCGCCATCTCAAAAAAGGCTCCCGCTATAATGTGGGGCCAAAATATCAATTAACCAAGGAACAGCGCGCTGAAACAGCTGAGATCCTAGAAATAATTAATCGTGAAATCGATAAATACCTTCATTCGATTGAAACTCCACAAAACGCGAATGAAGTTGCCATGGTACGACGGACGTACTTCCAACGAAAACGATTCTTCCTGCACGATATTTCGATGGATACTGACCTCATTACTTCTTTATTTATTGAGGCATTTCAGCTTGAACATAGTTATGTTCAAATGCAACTTGCTGATGACCAATTTTCACAAGAATTAGCAAACGCATTAAACGAACAGATCTCAACTGATGAATTGGTTTATACTCAATCATTAGACTAAAAAAGGAAATTGCTGCAAAATCTTGCAAAGCAATTTCCTTTTTATGTTTAAAGAAATGTAAGTAAAAAAGCAATCAATGCTGGTAAAAATTGAATTAGAATAATTTTTTTGGTTGCAGTAAGTGCACCAAATAATGCAACAACCATCACAAAAACCAAGAGCATTTGCCATACTAATACTAAGGTTGCCCCACTAAATAACCAGTAACTGGCGATGATAGCTGCTCCTAAGGCGCCGTTATAAATACCCTGGTTAGCAAATGAAACCCGTGCTTCATGCTGTTGCGTAAACTTAAGCGGTAAGTCAAACGCCTTGGCTTGCTGTGCCGGGTTACCAAAGATTTCTAAGGCCATAATGCCTAAATGTTCGATTGCAACAAACATCGTAACAATAATTGCAAGCATCTTTTTCCTCCAACTATTTAATATAGTGATCTAAAAATCTTGTCAAATGGCGGCGATATTCGCTGGGATGGGTCGCATACGACTTTGCGTGCGCTGCTCCTGGTACTACCCACAATTCTTTGCTTCCCTCTGTTGCACGGTAATTGCGATAAACCATTTCAGTTGGAACAAAATTATCTTTTGCTCCATGGATAAATAGCATTGGGCGATGATTATGATGCAACATATTTAAGGAACTAGCTTCATGAATGTAAAAGCCATTCTTCACTCGATTAATTAAACTCATCGTACTTATTAATGGCACCCGTAAAAACTTCGGAATCCCATATAAATTACCAGCTTCATAATTCAATTCATCATTAAGGCTCGTATATCCACAATCTTCGACAAATGCTTTTACTTGTGGCGGAAGGTTAATGCCACTAGTCATCATTGTTGTCGCACCACCCATGCTGACCCCAAACAAGACTACTTGGCTATCTTCCCCATTATGCCGAATAAGTTTATTAATCCATTTGCGAATATCATAACGCTCTGGCCATCCATAGCCAATGTATTTCCCTTGGCTTTGACCATGAGCACGCGCATCTGGCATTAGAACATTATACCCCATCTGATGGAAAAGCGCGGCATATTCGCCCATCTTCTCTTTGTCACCCATAAATCCATGGGCAATTACCACATTTTTTGTTGTCGATTTAGCAGCAGGGATGTAATCAGCAACTAGTTTATAATTTCCACTTGCCGATTTCATTGTCCATTTTTCTTTTTTGGCATGCTTAAACCACATTTTCTGCCTTATGCCCCGGTACCATTGCCACCGAAAAAAAATAGCTACTAGCGGCAAAGATTGACACTGCAATTACAACTACAATTCCAATGAGCCATCGCCAAGGATGCCACCATTTCTTTTTTGTCTTTGTTTCCAAAATAATTAACCCCATGTCGTATTATTTAATCAGTGCGCCTAGTTTAGCACACTTTCTGTTATTTTGCATATTCTTTTCATTCAAAATCGTGATGCTAATGTTAAAATAGATAATGATATATTAAGGGAGTGAAATAATGTTTCCAGAACGCCTACGAGCTCTTCGCAAAGGACAAAAGATAACCTTAAAGGAGCTTGCTACCCATCTCAATGAAAACCTTGGCCCCAATGAAAAGCCAAACACTGCTTCACAAATCGGTAACTGGGAACGCGGTATTCGGACCCCGTCATACGTTGAAGCACGAAAACTAGCCGAATTCTTTGATGTCAGTCTGGACTATCTTACCGGAAAAACTGATCGTGATGATTTTGACTTAGCAAAATTATTTTTCTCTAGTAAGAACCTGTCGTTTAATCAAACTGTACTTTCAAGTGATGATCGATATGAAATTTTTCAACTAATTGATGGTTACTTAAAGGGACGGCATAATCGCCGGGATACAGACACCTTCTATGGTAAGCAAGAACAACTAGATTTAAAACTTAAATAAGGAGTTTCTGATGAATCCTAAAAAATTAAAACAGCTAAAAAAGCGGGTAAAAAAAGCTCATCAAATTGTTAATGAGCCTTCATATATTCAAGAACTAAATACTTACCGTGACCTATTCGATGACTTTCCTCCTGTAAAATACCTCATTAATAATGTTTTAGAAAGTGATCGACTACTCAAAAACGGCTTATTGCCGCAACCTCTTCCAAAATTATTATTGCCGGATAACATTCAAGATACCATTTTCAAAAAGGTTAATGAGCAGTTCCCTCAAGGTGATCCACGTGGCGATAAACTTTGGAATAAATATAGTGAGGCGTTGCCAAAATTAGATAAGGCGTTGCGCAACTATCGTGATTATCTCGAGGAAACATACGGAATGTGGTCATACGTCAATGCACCTTTTGCCAAAGCACTTTCTGATTATTTAGGCGGGGCGCCGACACTAGAGATTATGGCCGGTAATGGTTATATTTCTAAGGGATTACGCAATAACAATGCCACCCAAAAGATTTATACTACCGATAGTCAGGCATGGATAAAAGAAAACGAAACGGGCAAACACCCTGTCACTAAGATTGAGAAGTTGGACGCTCTAGAAGCAATCAAAAAGTATGGTGACGAGGTCGAATATGTCATTATGTCATGGGCTCCCGACAAGGGTGAAATTGACTGGGAGGTCCTGCAACTTCTTCGTTCAACATTCCCTGAAGTCAAATTATTAGTTATTGGCGAAAAAGATGGCGCAACTAACTCTAAGAAATTCTGGCAAGAAGCCCAATTGAGTCAAGACGATGAGTTACAGAAAGTTAATGCTAACTTGCACTCGTTTGATTTGATTGATGAACAGATTTATCTAGCGAAATAATAAGGAAGTGGAAAATAGATTCCAATTGACTACTTGGAATCTAAAAATATTATTAATGGCAGTGCTCTAATGATTAAGAACGAAAATATGTATATGTTTGGTATCCTTAACTCTGTCATACACAATGCCTGGATGCGTACTGTTGCAGGAAGAATAAAATCTGACTATCAGTATTCAAAGAATGTTGTCTACAAAAATTCCCCATGGCCTAACTAATTATAAATAATTCCTGTAATAATTTAATAGCGTCAAGGAAACGATTACACATTTATTCTACTACTATAAGTTCAATTTATTATAATAATAATATGTATTTTAACGTGAATATATGAATCAATATTCACTTTTAAGAATATAATAAAAGCCCCATGAAAGATCATAATGAACTCTTCCATGAGGCAAGCAAAGTAATAGTTTTAGGATAAAGGTTTAAGCAAAGCATTGCTTAAGGGTAAATACCTCTATTCCTATAGTTATTATACCAAATGATCAATTTAACATCAGTTGAAATCAAAGGCAGTCACCACCTCTTCCCTAGTCTAAGAAAATTCAGTGATTGCCTTTTCTTGATGGTATATTTTTCAAAATCACATTGAATCAGATACTACAAATCTAACTTTGGTGTTGGTTTCCTAAATCCTCTGGTACTAATCAGGAGAATAATCAAACCAATTACTAACCAAATGCCACCTACAATTTTAGCGGCTGGTGCCAAGCTCAAGAAAATCCACAAACTAACGAAGAAGCCAATTAGTGGTGAAACAAGATATTTGATGGTGTTTAACACGGTCTTTTTACCACGAATATAGAAACGATATACGACACTCAAATTTAATAGCAAAAAGCCAAACAAAGCTCCGAAACTTACCAGGTTAGAAACCGTATCTTGATCTAATGTTAGAGAGAAAATCAAAGAAATGATTCCCACTAAAATGATAGCAGCCCAAGGAGTACGATGCTTAGGGTGCAGATAAGCTAGAGGACGAGGCAGAATTCCATCACGGCCCATCGCATATAGAATTCGTGATACCGCAGTTTGACCTTCCTGACCACCAGCTAAGCCAAATGAGAGAACGACAACGAAATCAGTAAATTTAGTAAATACAGGTCCTCCGACACGATTAATAATTTGCGAAAATGCTGTGGCAGGATTTAATGATTGATAATGAGGAGCAACCCACCCGGCTAGCCATGTAGTAATAACAAATAGAGAGCCAATACCAACAATTGCTCCGATAATAGCTCGGCCAACTGATTTGCGAGGCTCCGTGGCTTCTTCTGCTAAGGTACTAATTGCGTCAAAGCCAAGATAAGAAACAATTACAATTCCCGTTGCCTGTAATACTCCGTGAAAATTAAAGTGTGCGGGATTATAAAAGGCCGTTGTCGTAGGACGAATCTCACCCAAAAAAGCTAGACGAAGAGTCAGCGCAATAAACGTCAACAGTACTAATGCTTGCAAACCGAAAAGTAACCAACTAATACGAGAAACAATGTTCACACCTGCTAGATTAACGATAGTATTAAAAATTGCGATAAATATAATCCAGGCCCAGGCAGGAACTCCAGGTAGTAATTCATGACCAAATGACGCACTGATAAGGTAAGTGATTGTCGGAATTAACAAATAATCCAGGCAGATTCCCCATCCACCGATAAATCCTAGCGCAGGAGTCGTTCCTTGCTGAACATAGGTGTAAACTGAACCAGAGTAAGGATAGCGATGGCTCATCGTTGCATAACTAAATCCTGTAAAAAGCATAGCAATCATGCCTACTAAATATGCCAATGCCACCATTCCATTGGCCGGTTGTAAGAATGAACCATAAAAGGCTACCGGTGCTACAGGAATCATGAAGATAATGCCATAAATTATTAGATCTTTAGTTGATAAAGAGCGTTTTAAGCTTTCGTGTGCTGCAACTTCTTCCATGCTATTCCTTCTCTCTTATTTGTTCTCTTTTTAGCCTTACTTATTTATCAAAAATTGCATATGCTCGAACTGGGAATCCAGGTGCCTTTTCTGGTTTTGCAACTGAGATATTAATAACCGCCCCAGTTGCTGGTACACGATCTAAGTTATCTAGTAATTCTACTTGGTAATGACCATGAGAAAGTACGTAAAATTCTCCAACTAAACCGTCTTGTTGTTCTGTAGCAGTATCAGTATCAAAAGTTTCATGTCCATTTGCGGCTGCGTGCCGGGTTTCGTAAATATATTTCAACGCATCCAGTGACCAGCCAGGATAATGATTTTGACCATTGGAGTCTTTATTTTCAAACTTCTCTTGAGATGGCCAGCGTTCCCCCCAGTCAGTTCGTAAGGCAACAAATGACCCTGTAGGAATAGGACCGTGCTTCTTTTCCCAGTCTTTAATGTCCTTAACCGTTAAACTTGAGTCAGGATTTTTAGCTGCTGCTTCATGTCGATCAATAACAACTAACGGTAAAACCAGATCCTTTAACTTTAAATCTTCAACATAACGATCATCGTCCTTATAGAAGTGAATAGGAGGATCAATATGAGTTCCGTATTGACCTGGGAAAGTATATTCCTTAACGAAAAAGCCATCTGAATGAGTAAAGATTGTTTCAAACTTTGCAGGTTTAAATGATGGGAAACGAGGACTATCAGGTCCAAAGCTATGTGTAAGGTCTACCCATGTCTTATTCTTTAATTCTGCAACTAACTTTTGCGTATTTGATAATGATGACGTATTTTCTGTCATAATAATCACCTATTCCTTTCGAATTGAAGTAGATTTTAGCCCCAAACTTCTTTAGCGATATCTTCGATAAACTTAATCTTGTTCCATTGCTGCTCTTCAGTTAGAATGTTCCCTTCTTCTGTGGAGGCAAAACCACACTGGGGACTCAAGCATAACTTATCTAATGGATGGTATTTGGCAGCTTCATGCAGACGATCGAGAATTGTCTGCTTGTCCTCAAGCTTACCTGACTTAGAGGTTACTAGGCCGACTACCACATACTTGTCTTCCGGAACTTTAGCCAGCGGTTCAAATCCTCCAGCACGTTCGGAATCGTATTCGAGGTAGAAAGCATTGACATTTTCACTAGTAAACAGTGGGTCCGCAACATAGTCATAACCACCGGCGTTAGACCAAGTGGAATGATAGTTACCCCTGCAGATATGGGTATTGACCGTCAAATCATCTGGTAAGCCGTCAATTACCGCATTATTGATATCGACAAAGGTCTGTTTTGATTGGTCCAAAGCATCTCCATTCAATCCATAAGCGGGGATATGTTCCGGATGGGCATGCCAGTCAGCTAAGGCCCCCCAGGTACAGTCATCTAATTGGAGAGTCCGACAGCCAGCAGCATAAAGATCGGAAATTACCTGTTTGTAAGCCTTAATCAAATCACCCACAAATTCTTCCGTCGAAGCATAGTATTCTTGAATTCCTTTTAGGTTTTCGGGACGTTGAAATTCTGCAAAGGCCTGAGCAGGTGATGGAATAGTTTGCTTTACTTGGGTTCCAGCGTCTACATGATCACGGGTAAACTTAAAGTGCTCAATAAAAGGATGGTTTTCACCGCTGACTTTCCCAACAACTTTGGCAGTTTCAGCTCGAGAAATTTCATTATGGAAAACATACCCTTCTTCAGCGGTTGCTTTTTCAACCCCTTGCAGGCCCCAAAGAAAATCAAGGTGCCACCAACTACGGCGAAACTCACCATCGGTAACTGCTTTAAGTCCAACATTTTCTTCCTTTTTAATTAAGTCAATAATGCACTTATCTTCAACAGCCTTTAGCTGGTCATGGTTAATCTTTCCTTCCTTAAATTGTGCCCGCGCCTCCTTTAATTCAGCTGGCCGGAGAAAACTACCAACAACATCGTAGCGGAATGGTGAAACGGTTCGTTTAGTAAATTCAGTCATAAATATTTACCCCTTTCAAGTTAACAAAAAAGTCCCTAGAGTTAACCATTCAGGTCAACTCTAGGGACGCTTTAATTACATCTTCAATAGCGTGTTACCACCCTAATTCGGTCTAGTTTTACAGCTAGATCCTCAACAGGTACTCCGAAGAATACCCAGGTGCTATAGCGTGCACCAGTCCGTGAACTGCTTACATTATTGCTCACAACTCACATCGCTCCAAGACCATCTTCATTACCTTAGCTAACACTGTCTCACACCTACCACAGTTCTCTGGAGAAAGCGCTGGTAATTACTCATCTCTTCATCGCGGTTATTAAATTGATTGGCATTATAGTATAATCTTTTTTTCATAATGTCAACAGTTTATTTTAATTTATTCATAATTTTCTAATTTTAATTGTTTTAATATCGCTGCATATCTGCGTAGCTATCCTTATTTTCAATGATAAAAAAGAGGCTGGAAATTAACTATTAATTTTTAGCCTCTCGTTAGTTTTAAATTATAATTTCAAACCACTTTTCGTAGTGATTTTTGAATGCTTGATGGTAGGTGCCTTAAAAATTGATTGAGTAGCTCTTAACCAGCTAAAATGAGGTAAGCCATTGCGTCCATAAATTGAATGTCTGGCAAGGCTTCATTCATGATGTAAAAAAGGTCGCCAATAGTTCGGTCATCCTTTTCTAGTCGTTCTTGCCAGGCTAGTAGATCATAGGTTAATGCAGTAACGGCAATATAAGCACGTTGTCCATCATAACTTTGAATTTGTGAGCGATTAAGAGCTAAATTCTGTTTAGCAGCTTTGAAGTAGGTTTCAATCTACCAACGGCGTTCATAAATTTGGATGATTTCTTCAAGAACGCAAGTTAGTTTTGGTAGTTGCGAGTAATAAATAACTACCTTTACTCCCACGCTTAGAAACGAATACAACGCAGAAGTGGGAATTTATGGTAGCCATAACTACACTGCTATATAAATAATGATTACGGCGGCTCATTCTAGAAGTAGCTAGCCGTTGATAAAGGCCCCTAACTTTAGAACTCTTCTTAATCATACCGATACCATGAAGACTTAGATTCTCTAATTGCCAAAATAATTTTGGTGAAGGATGGGCACGAAACATCGATCGGCGACTAAAGTGAACAGACATTAGCCAAGTAATGATTTCCAACAAGGCAATTCCATATTTACACTGGAAATTAATCTTAGATTGTTTTATTTACCCAATTAATTTTCCTACTACCTCATGTTTTTTCTCACTATTAAGCTATCAACGATTAAATCATATGAAACAGCACCTGCTAATTCATAAGTTAGTGCCATCACATACCATTAGAAGATAATTAAGCATTCTTCATTGCCATCTTATTAAGGTAGTGCCAAATTTGCGAACGATATTTCCGTAATCCGAATAACATCACAAGATAAATGATAATTGCTAGTGAAATCCAAACGGGACTTTCTGATATAAAGGCAGCAAAAACCAATGCATTCAATGGTCGTGCTACTAAGTTAAAGCTTGTTACCAGGACTACCCCGGTTGGAATTGCAACGCCATAGTGGGCCACTGCTGCAGTATAGACCGGGCTGAGCCAACTAGCCGCATATAAACCTAAACTAAACCACACAATTCCCGTTGCAATTACTTTTAAAATATTCCCACGAGTTACCGCGACAATTGATTCAATCATGTATGGAATTGCAATTAAATCAACTACCGGAAGGGTCTTATTGCCAGGAAGAATAAAAGCAATTAAAACCATAATCGGGATTAAAATGATTCCTGAAATTAAAGTGGCTGATTCTCCATAGCCAACGCCATCATCAACAGCTAGGAACCACCGCTTTTTATCATAACGGCTATTTTTATTTTCGCCATGTCGTTTTTTCTGCTGCTCATCAATTTCATTCGCGATGGGAATAAATGCCTTTGCGAATACGTTTGTAACAAGGGGAAAGATCGCCATAACAGCAGCTAGTTGAATCGCAAATTTAGTAATCTGTCCCCACGCGCTTATTTTCCCCAGTAAAGATAAATTACCCAAGATTCCAATTATTAATCCCAGGATAATTCCCATTGTAATTGGTTCCCCAAAGACACCTAGTTTTTTCTGAAAATCTTTAGGAGTCATTTTCACTTTGTTAAATCCCAGTAAATTCCATAACGGATCTAAAATAATCGCTGGAACCACTTGCTCGATATTATGTAAGGAGTCGACAGTGGTATTCTCAATTCCATAATAGTCTGCCCACCGATCTGCTTGAATTTCCGCTAAGACTAGTGAGTACAAGAGCATAAAAAATTCCAGCCCTAATGATAGCCAATAATTATGAGTTACATAAAAAGCTAGCGTGCCCCAAATCATATACCCAAAATTATTCCAAATATTAGAAGGTAGAAATACTTTGGTAACGCCAAGCGCAAATAAAATTAATTCAGCTAGTAATCCAAAAACAAAAAACGATAAACCAACCGTTGATCCAAACGCTGCTAATGACCCTGCTTGCCAGCCGATATCAACCACTGGTAGTTTAATCCCCGTATTATCAACCATTTGGCGGACAATCTTAGTCACCACTGGCGTAAATTCTGTGATAATCCAGGTAAAACCAGTTAAACCGACACCAGCATAGAAAGCACTCATCATTGCTGTCTTAGGCTGCACTCGTAGTAATAAAGCAATGATAAAAATTATTATTGGGACAACTACACTCGCGCCAAAAGTTTGAAAAATAGCATTAACTTCTTGAAGCATGTTTTACTCCCTCCATCGAATAAACTGTTACCTATATTTTCCCTAAGACTGGTCTTTTTAGCAAGGCAAAAGGTTTATCTGCGTTTGCTGTAGAAATCTATTCAGAAATTTGCTACAGTATGATGAGTTTAATCTATTAGGGAGGGTACATTTTATGAAATATCGTTTACAAGCTATTATTTTTGTCTTCGTTGCCTTTATGCTCGGGTGTAACGAATATATGATTGTCGGCGTTTTACCTGATATAGCTCACGAATATCATGATTCGCTTGGTAAGTTAGGCCTACTTGTAACTGTATTTGCCTTGGTTTATGCTATTTTCACTCCGATTATTACTTCAATGGCAAATCGGTGGCGACGACATCATGTTTTATTAGTTCTCATGGTCATCTTCTTTATCGGCAATACGTGGACAGCAATGGCGCCAAACTTTATTTCAATGTTGCTTTCGCGGATCCTAACTGCTAGTGTTGCCGGTGCGATTATCTCAATGGTCCTCGTAATGGCGAGCTATGTTGCGCCGCGTGAAAAAAGAGCAAGCCTGGTTTCATGGGTTTTTGCTGGATTTAGTATCGCGTCAGTTATCGGCATTCCAATCGGGACCGTTATCAGCACTACCCTTACTTGGCATGACAGTTTTTGGATGATTTCTGGAATTACGATCATTGTTTTTGTCGCCTTGATTTGGCTCGTCCCACGTGATACGCCTCAATTTAAGAGCACCCTTAGTAAACAGTTTGTATTATTTAAGGATTCACGAATTATTCTTGGTGTTAGTTTCATTGTTGCTATTTGTGCGGCCGACTACACAATTTATACCTATATTCGTCCTTTAATCACTAACGAAATGGGCTTTGATAACACATGGTTGAATTGGCTCCTATTCGGAATGGGAATCTTCTTTATTATTGGTAATAAATTTGGTGGATACTTGGCTGACCGTGGCGGAATTCATCGTCTCAGTGGAATCTACGCGGCAATGACAATCTTATTTCTCATCTTTGGTCCCGTCTTACCATTCAAGTGGGGTGCCATTATTATTGTGGCTGTCTTATGTATTGCCTTTTCATGCTATGGTTCTTCCACCCAATTAATGTTCCTTGATATTGCCGAAAAACAATATCCTCAATCACTTGACTTAGCTTCATCCTTAAACTCAATTTTTGCTAATATTGGTATTTCACTAGGCTCTTTTACTGCCTCTCAGGCTGTCACCTTCACTGCCATGAAAAACCTCGGTTACGTTGGCGCAGTCTATGGGCTTATTGCAACAATACTAGTCATAGTCCTGAGTAAAAAATATACGGGAATGCGCAATTATTAAACTTAACTTTGAGTACAGATTTTTCCATCTGTGCTTTTTTATTTCCCGGGAAATTAATATGCAACTAATAGTAGCGAGGTGAGCAATTGTTGTTATCTAAGGATTCTATTGACCTTTTAAGCAGATCCAATTAAATTCTAAATATAGATTTTGAAAAGGAGCTTTTTGCTATGTCGTACTCTTTCCCGCATCAACTGCTCAAATTGCGGACTGAAAAACAACTATCACAAGCTGAACTGGCTACGCGTCTATTCGTTTCCCGCCAAGCCGTCTCCAAATGGGAAAATGGGGATGCTGAACCAAGCATCGATAAGCTAATTTTGCTTGCTAAAGTTTTTAAGGTTTCATTAGACCGCCTCATCCTAGGAACAAACGACTTTAATCAACCACTGGTAAAACTTAATAATATTGTTAAAACTTTTAACTCACCAGTTCTCAACAGCCTTGATTTAACTATTCATAATAATGAACGCATTGCCCTTCTTGGTAGTAACGGCGCTGGTAAAACAACTTTAGTAAAGATAATTGAAGGTGCTTTGAAACCCAACGAAGGTACTGTTAAATGGTATTTTAATAAAAATGATTCTTTAAATATCATGTCCCAAGAAAATATTTTAATTCCGACCCTAAAAGTTAAAGAGCAGATTATCTTGACAGCCGCCATAACTAAGGTTGATTTAAAACAACGAATCAATTATCTTCTTGATCAATTTAAACTATCATCCCAGCAAAATACAATTATTGCGAAATTATCAGGTGGACAAAAACGCCGCCTTTCGCTTTTGCTTAGTGTCCTCCGTCAGTCCAAGCTTTTGATCCTAGACGAGCCGACTGTTGGGATGGATTTAGAATCAATTGACTATTTTTGGCATTTTATTGAAAAGGTTTCGGGAAGTATTTTAGTTATTACTCATGATTTCAATCAAATTGATAAATTCTTTTCCCGTGTTCTGCTCCTTAAAGATGGCCAAATCTCTCACGACATCCCTGTCAAGGAAATCCACCAACATAATCAAACAATCGAACAATGGTATCGTCAACATAATCGTTAGGAGCTTTCTTATGAGTATCATAGCAATTCAACTAAAACAAGTTTTACGCAATCGTCGTTTCTTTCTTTTTACTATTCTCCTGCCAGGTATTTGGTATGTATTTATGATTCAAGTTGCCAGTACATCCCTCCCCGCCACTGGCAACTTCCAGCTCGCTTTACTCTTGCTTGCTCTTCTGATGGGAATACTCGGTAATTCAATCGTTACTTTCAGCAAACGGATTTGCAGTAATAAGGACTTCTACATTCTTCAATCGCACATTAGTCACTATTCTCTGTGGAACTATTTATTTTCGCAATTAATTACCCAAGTCATCATCAATTTGTTCATCACCCTCGTAATTATGATTCTTGCTATTTTCCTTCATACTATCGAGTTCAACTTCATTACTATCACTAGTATTTTGTTAACCAATATCATCGGAATATATCTAAGCGTGATCGGGTTTGCAATTGGGCTTTCCTTTGACGCACCAACTGTCGATGCTGCTGGAACCCCAATCCTATTTATAATCGCAACTTTTATTACTCCTTGGAAACACCTCCTACCAGCTAATTCTTTTATTGATTTTTTTACTAATGTTCAAAAGCTATTTCCAACTTATTATCTTTACGCCGACCTTGACCATCTATCGGTTAGTCATCTTGGACTACTATTTGTAACTGCGATTATTACTCTGTTACCTTGGCTTGGCTTTATCTATCGAAAATTAATCAACTAAAAAACCGGAATACCTAGTACTAAACATACTAAGTATTCCGGTTTTTCGTGTATTGATACTATCTCAAGTCAATCAGCACTGTCCACATGGCTGATTAACTGGACACCTCACAATCCGGTGAGTTAATGTGTCCCACTTGTCAAAATGTCAATGGTAGCTCTTAGGGTCGCTACCAGACCTCTCGACTCATCGCAAACTATAATTTAGCATATTTGACCCATTGATGCAACTCTTATGCTCTTGCTTCCATTATATCTGCCAGGTGTTCGGCTACCCATTCTTGAGCTTTAGTAACCAAATCAGTTGTCTTTCCGCCTTGATCGGTTTCATTTGCTAATTCATCGATCCGCAATCCCGTTTTATTAATATCTTCACTCTCCATTACTAAATAAAGATTAACAGGATACTCGATCTCTTTATCCAATAATTTAACATCTAATCGCTCTGCCTCATCCATCGGTATGTTGATTAGGTTGGTTTCTAAGCGAAAGCTAACTGGATCACCTTTTTTCATTTTAATATTCATCTTATATTGACCAAGGTGTCCCGTATCAAGCTGTTCAATCATAAAATTAATTGCAGTTGTTAATACTGTTTTTTGCTGTGATTGGGCAGCAGTTTTTTCAACTTCTTCTGTCACAACCTGATCGCTCGTCAACTGTGACAAATAATCAGCTACTGACATCTTCATTTTTTCATTTGCTCCTTCATTTTTTCAATTTTAGCTTTTGTATAGTCTGCACGCTGTTTTGCACCATAATAAACACCAGCAGCTCCTACTAAAATCCCAACAATACTTAGTGCTTGAATAAATAATCCGTATGCACTTTCTCGTGGACTTACCATTTGAAATGCGGCTAAACTAGCGATTGCAAAATAAAGATTTACTAAAATCGTTGCATATCCACAAAAGCGCATCTTTAAAAACGATAATCCGTTAACAATGATTGCTAAAACAATAAAGAGGAGCAGCCGCGGCCATACAGATGATGATGTCAGCGAGTGACCATGCTGAACAAACATAAAAGCATCAAGGACTAATGCAATTACTGCTGCTACTGATGTTACAATAACAACTTTTTCATTATTTTTCATTTATTTTGCCAACTTTCTTTTTTGCTATCCCCGCGGATGACCAATATTTTTACATCCCTTAATTAACGAAAAGTAAGTGGGAATTAACCTTCTCGACAAGGCGGTGGGCTAAGGATAGAACGGTGATTAGCACGGCACGGGCTGATTATCGTTCGGACTTAGCCTCGAGCCTTGTGGTTACGACGCGAAGCTAGTTCCACGATATCTTAAACAATGTTCGTATAAATAAAGAGGCTGTTGAAAAAACAAAGTTTTTTCTCAGCCTCCATTTTACTAAATTAAGTTAAAAAGCTCAATTATGCGAGTAAATCAGCTACTTCAGCGGTTGGAATTCCCGTAATATATTGTTGGGTTCCTTCCGCTTCAAGGACTTTAGCAATTTCATCATGGTCATACTTAATCCCTTGGAGCTTTTCTGCCAGTTGGTTAATATCCTGTGGGCCAAAGAAATCGCCATAGAATTTCACGTTTTTGATTACGCCATCTTTAATATCAAAGCGGGCATCAATTGTCCCCATATCAAAGTGTTTCCGCCGCTTAACCGTAAACTCTGGCGACTTACCATAGACCCAATCCCAGTTGTTATAGTACTGCTCATAGATCTTATCAATTTCTTTTTGATCTTCAGGGGTAACCACGTATTGCTTATCCTTAATCTCCTCAAGGTCGTCAACATGGAAGAGACCTTTTAGCAATTCATCCCTAAATGTTGGCACATCAATATCTTGGTACTTTTCATCCAAGTATGGACGAAGATTCGTAACCCGTGATCGAACTGATTTGATCCCCTTTGAAGCAATCTTATCTTTTGCCACATGAAGGGCATCCGCGACAACACTTAAGTCAACATCAAGCATTAAAGTTCCATGGGAGAACGTCTTTCCATTACGTGAATACATCGCATTCCCCGAGAATTTCTTACCATCAACTAAAATATCATTACGACCGCTGACTTCTGCACTAGTAGCACCCATTTGATGAAGAACATTAACAATTGGCTGGGTAAACGATTTAAAGTCACCGAATTCTTCACTATCACTTGGGACCACAAAACTAAAACAGAGGTTCCCTAAGTCTTGATAAACAGCACCACCGCCTGATAAACGTCGGGTTACCCGGATATTGTGTTCCTTTACATAATCATGATTAATCTCTTCAAGCGTATTTTGGTTCCGGCCCACGATAATACATGGTTCTTCATAATAAAATAGTACTAAAGGCTCTTTCCCAAAATCCTTATTATTCATTAAATATTGTTCTGTAGCTAAATTCATTCCAATATTATGAGAAGTCATTGAAACATAACGCATAACTAGCACCCTCTTATAAAAACATCAACATAAATAGACTAAAAATTTACTTTTGTCATTTAGTCATCCATTTGTAGTGTACGTCTTTTCGTAAGCGTTTGCAATATATTATCGACAAAGCAAAAAATACTTTCTTTTTTACATCTTTTTAGGGCGAAAACATTTTATAATAAAGGTATAAACTTTCGGAGGTGTCTATTATGACAGAAATTTATCCATACAAACACATTCTAGTTGCTGTCGATGGCTCAAAAATTACTAGTAACGTCTTAGAAAGTGCCATTGATTCTGCACTACGGAATCATGCTAGCCTTGATATCTTACGGATCGTTCAAGTAACGCAACTAACAGATGGCTATAGTAATGCGGCCCTTAGCAACGAAGAAACATATAACATTGTTAAAACTACCAAGGAACGACTCGATGACTTGAAAAAGCGCGCGGTCGATGCGGGGGTTGAAGATGTTAACGTTCATATCCGGTTTGGAAATCCAAAACGTGTTATTGCTCATGAATTTCCGTCAGATCACAACACCGACTTGATTATTCTCGGTGCGACTGGTGTATCTGGTCTTGAACGCTTTGTTCTTGGCTCTGTTACCCACTATGTTAGTCGGATGGCAAAATGTGATGTTCTTGTTGTTCGCAAAAACGACCATGTTAACTAGGTGAAAAAACGGTGAAACAAATTGTTACTGGCATCGTTGCTCATGTCGATGCTGGAAAAACGACTTTAACCGAAGCACTCATGTATGAAACCGGCGCTATTCGAAAGCTAGGTCGCGTGGATAATGGAGATGCTTTTTTAGATCCTAACACACTCGAAAAGCAACGTGGAATCACTCTTTTTACTCATCAAGCTGAGCTAACATATAATGACCTTGCGCTTACCCTTCTCGATACCCCAGGACACGTCGATTTTGCTAGTCAAACAGAACAAGTCTTACCAGTTCTTGATTATGCAATTCTTGTCGTTTCAGCTACTGATGGCATTCAGGGATACACGCGCACATTATGGGATCTTCTTGCTCGTTATGATATCCCGACCTTCATTTTCATTAACAAAGAAGATGTGATTGGTGCTGATCCTAGCAGTGTTATCAAACAACTGCAAAAAGAATTTTCGCCGGCTTGCCTTAATTTTGCTGATCCATTAACTGACGAAGTTCGTGAAACAATTGCCATGCAAGATGATAAAGTTTTAGAAAACTACCTCAGTACTGGTAGCCTTAGCGATCAAACAATTCAGCAATTGATTAAACAACGTAAAGTGTTCCCTTGTTATAGGGGAGCAGCCCTAAAGTTAACTGGAATCACTAATTTCTTAAATGGACTTGAGAAATGGACAGTTACGCCTGCGTTTTCTGATGAGTTTGCGGCGCGGGTATTCAAGATTTCCCATGATGACAAGGGTAATAGGCTTAGTTGGGTTCGTGTATTCGGTGGCAAAATTCCAGCTAAATCAGTTTTACTAAACGAAGAAAAAGTGAACCAAATCCGAATATATAACGGGGCTAAATTTAGCCCAACTCAGGTTTTAAACGCAGGTCAAGTCGGTGCTCTTACTGGATTAACTTCCACATCCCCTGGACTTGGTCTTGGTAAAACAAAGCCACTCCCTGCGCCAGTCATAAAACCGGTCTTAAATTATGCCGTTAAAGTTGCTAAAGAGGACCTTCATGCTTGTCTCAACGCCTTAAAAGAGCTTGAAGATGAAGATCCACAACTACAGATCTCTTGGCATCCTCACATCCAAGAAATTCACGTTCAGATTATGGGAGAAGTTCAACTTCAGATCCTGCAACAATTGCTTCAAGAACGTTACCAATTGGAAGTTACATTTGATGAGGGAAACGTTCTTTATCAAGAAACGATTACTAACAAAGTCGAAGGGGTCGGTCACTTTGAACCATTACGTCACTATGCTGAGGCCCACCTTCTTTTAGAACCAGGAAAACAAGGCTCTGGAATTACAATTAACAGTGACTGCAGTCTTGATATTCTGGATCGCAATTGGCAACACCAGATCTTAACTAGTTTACAGGCCAAAGAACATTTAGGAGTTCTTATAGGAGCTCCTCTTACCGATGTCAGAATTACCCTCATTGGTGGTCGCGGCCATATTAAACATACAGTTGGTGGAGATTTTCGTCAGGCTAGTTGGCGAGCGGTTCGCCAAGGATTGATGGAATTGAAGGAACAAAACGAATGTCAATTATTAGAGCCTTGGTATGCTTTTCATCTTAAAGTCCCGAATGACCAAGTAGGACGCGCAATTAATGATATTCAACAAATGCATGGTACGTTCGCGCTTGATGAAGCTAATAGTCAAGACCTAACCCTGATTACGGGAACTGCTCCTGTTGTGGGCATGCGCGACTATGTCCAAAGCGTTCGCACCTACACTCACGGCCAGGGTCAGCTCGAGCTTGTTGTTGCTGGCTATTATCCATGTCATAATGCTGAAGATGTTATTAAAGATGTTAATTATGATCCGGTTGCTGACCTAGAGAACACTCCTGATTCTGTCTTCTGTGCTCATGGTGCTGGTTTCCCCGTTCCATGGAATGAAGTCCCCGCAATGGCGCATTATCCGTATAGAAAATAGGTTGTTGATAAAGAGAGAGGCTGAGAAAAAACTTCGTTTTTTCAACAGCCTCTTTATTTATACGAACATTGTTTAAGATATCGTGGAAATTAACCACAAGGCTCAAGGCTAAGTCCGAACGATAATCAGCCCGTGCCGTGCTAATCACCGTTCTATCCTTAGCCCACCGCCTTGTCGAGAAGGTTAATTCCCACTCACTCTCTTTTTTCATTCAATTGTCAATAGCAATCCATACAATGCACCTAATAAATTAGCCTCATTGCCAAACTTTGCGGTCATTATTTCTGGCATCGTAACATCATCATGAAGACGGTAATCACTCTTCTGTAGAATCATAAATTGCTTCTTTATTTCATCAATTAAAATTTTTTGCGTACTAATGCCACCACCAATGAGCACACGTTCAAGGTCAACAACTGTCTGAATATTTAAAATCAAAACAGCTACTCGCCGACAAAACCCTTCAAATAAGGACCAAATAACTGGATTATGACAATTAATTTCTTTAAATACTCGTCGGCCATCAGTTTTATCCTTAATATCACAAATATCAGCCATGGTTTCAATCATCTTAACTGCTGAAGTAGTAGCCCCCATTGTCGAATAGTGAAGTTCAGGCGCATCATTATCAATGATCATGGCACTTAATTCACCGGCCTGAAAATGTGGTCCATGCAAGAGCTGATTATTAATAACAATCCCGCCGCCAACGGAAGTTCCTAATGTAATTACAGCACCATTACTGATACCGTTGAGATTGCCAAGCCACATTTCTGCTAACGTCGCACAATTAGCATCATTACCAACATATACTGGACAATGAGCTCGTGATTCCAGATAGGCCGCAAAGTTAAAGGTCCCCATAAAGCCAAGGGCGCCAGTAAATTTTACCTCTCCAGTCGTCGGATTAACGACTCCTGGAAGACTGACACAAATCGCAGTAACCTTTTCTAAAACTGGTTTAACCACAGCAAAGATTGCAGCCAGAAACGCTTCTTTTTGATGAGGAGTTGGGACATGGTTTCTCTCAAAAATATTACCAGAGTGATCAATTAATGCACTCTTTATCTCTGTCCCACCAATATCAATACTCAAATACTGTCGTTGCATAACTCCTCACCTCATTTCTCTTATATTATACACGACTCCGCTGTTGAGGGTACCAAATACAAATACTGATGAATAAGCCCACCAGGGTAAAAGGCAACCAACTAAAGCCAAGTTGATACAAGGGAAAGTATTTTTCTGCAAAATGGATTAATGACATGCTAAATGTGGTATCCCGTAAAACCGGTGGGAAAGCATTTACCATATCAAAAAATGCAGGAATCATTGTTATACCTGTCGTGATTCGGTAAATTAACGAAGCTCCCTTGAATAGGGGCGAAAAAACACCTAGTAGGATCAACACAATGGCTAGCGGGTAAAGAAACATTAAAACTGGTATCGACCATGAAACGATCCGGTCCAGTCCCATGTTAGCAACTAGAAATGACAACAGGCAATTTCCACGTAAAAAGGCTTTATAAGAAATCTGGGGGAAACGATAGTGGAAGTCCTGGGCAAAAGCGACTACTAACCCCATCGCCGTTGTCATACACGTGATTGTCGCAAGTGTTAACAATAATACATTTCCAAAATCTCCCATATAATAATGAGCAATTTGGTTTAATGTTGTTCCCCCATTGGCTGCGATTGTGAATTGATGCCGACTCGTTGTTCCCAAATAAATTAGTCCAATATACAAAATCCCAATTCCCAAAATTCCAATCATTCCACCCTTAGTAGTAGCAAGTGAAACTGATTGTTGAGATTTAAAACCAAGTTGGCGAATTGCGGTAATAATCGTAACGCCAAAAACCAATGCTGCTAATGCATCAACAGTATTATATCCTTGAATAAAACCATTACTAAAGGCATGATTAACATATTCTGGAGTTGATTGGGGAGTAGTTGTACTTCCCATTGGATGAACAAAGGCGAGAAGAAAGATCAAAAATAACATAATAAGGAAAATTGGATTTAAAACCTTACCAATTATTTCAGTGATTTTTCCTTCACGCGTTGCAAAAAAGTAAACAATTAGAAAAAATGCTCCGGTATAAGCTAATAATCCCCAGCCTTGCATCCCTTTACTTAAATATGGCGCAACTCCAATCGTATAAGGAACAGTTGCCGTACGCGGGGTTGCACATAAAGGTCCAATAATTATTTGAACCAGGATAAGGAAAATAAGGGCAAACCTTTTCCCATTTGGTAAAGCTAGTTCATATAATCCATTTGCATGTGTAATACTAATCGATAGTAATGCAAATAGCGGTAAAAGAACACCGGAAAGCAAGAATCCGCCCGTTGCTGCTATCCACTGGTTACCGGCTAATTGTCCTAAATGTACAGGAAAAATTAAATTTCCTGCCCCAAATAACATTCCAAAAATTAGCGACCCAATTACCAAGTAGGTTTTACACGCTGCTTTAATTGAGTTCATAGTTAATCACTCGCTCCTTTTCTCTCAATTTAATCTGATTAATCTGACGCTAAATTATACCATGAAATAGTCGCTGGAACAGAAGTACATTTTAATCAAAAAGGACCGTTACATCCTCTCAAATGTTAACGATCCTTTAAAACTAATTTTTTTAAAAGTTAGCTACTAGTTCCAAAATTTCTTGGCGTCGTGAGCCATTAAACATATGCCCTTCTCCAGGAATTAAATGCAACTCACTGTTAGGCATGATTACATTATATTTCTTTGATGCTTCAGGGGAAACCACATTATCAGCTAACCCATGAATTAGCAGTGTGGGGCCACTATAATGTTGCGCTGTTTCGTAAATTGGTAAAAGCTGCGCCGTTCGGAAGTAGTCGCCGCCAACGGTAAAGCCATGCACATCAACCGTTTCTGGTATATGGTTAGGGTCATATTGGCTTCCCTGACAAACTCCTTTTAGTGCATCATCTTTCAAGGCTGCAGCAGGTGCCAGCAGTACTAGTTTTGTAATAATATCGCGATAATAAGCCGCCAGCATCGAAGCAACTACCCCACCTTGCGAATGACCAATTAGGTAAATCTTCTTTGATTGCATAGTTGTGTGAGCATAGTCAATGATTTTCATTCCATCCAGAATTTCACTAAAAACTGTCATATCCTTGAATTCACCATCACTATGACCAGTTCCATCAAAGTCAAAGCGTAACGTTGAAATTCCTTGTTGATTTAAATAGTGCGAAAGAGCATATAGAATTTTAGAATCATCATATCCCAGATTGCCCTTAAAGCCATGCATCAGAATTGCGACTGTATCGTTTTTAATCGTCGTTGTTCCCTCAAGAAGGCCATATAGCTTTAGACCATCTCGTTTGATTGTTATTTCCATCAAACCACCTCCCACTTATTATACACTGTTTGATTTAATGTTTTAGCTTCTCCAACATTGCACGGTGGTGTGCCTCGTGTTTCTCATCCACCTTGATAAAGAAGTAAGAAACCGCAGCCAATACGGCAACTACAACACCAACTGTAATCGTCTTAATTGTAAAATTGGTTCTCATATAGCATGAGATTAAGAGTGCTAACACTGGAATGATATATTTTCCGAGAAGCTTAAACCCGTAATTAGGGAATTCATTAGTATGTTTGAACTTAATTACTGCTAAAATTGATGGAACATATTGAACAAACGAAGCAAGCACAATACAAGAAACAAGAAAGAGGTAAGATTGAGTAACTAATAACATCGAAACAACGGCTGTCAGGATAATCGCTACCCATGGTGCATCATGGCGGTTCTTTTTACCAACCCACTTTGGTAACATTGCGTGTTCATTCGCTAGTGAGGAAATTAATGACGGAGTGTTAAAGGAGGCCGCAAACGCTACCCCAAAAATACTGATCAACATTCCCACAATCACTAAAATGTACCCCCCATTTACCGACACCAGTTCCAAAGGCATTGGCAATTGGTGTACTATACTTTGACATCCTAGTTCCTAAAATACGGATTGCTACTAGCATCATTAGCGAATACATAATCGTTACACTAACCATTACGGCAATTAATACGCGCGGAATATTTTTCTCTGGATCGGTCATTTGTTTTGCAGCAATTGGGATAAAGGAAAAGCCAGTAAACATATAGAAGACAACACTAAAGGCTGCTCCAAAATGTTTGGCAAGCGGCATTGCCCCGGTGGTTGCTGCATGAGGGATTACCGGTGAAAAATTAGCAAAGTGAATACAAAAAACGCCAATAACAATAAAAGCAAGGATCGTAATCATTTTTGCAGCTGAAGAGAGGTTATCGACCAACTTAACAAGCGTCCGGCCGAAGAAGTTAATGATTGAAAATAATAAAATTAAGCCAAAAACAGAAACATAGTATACCCAATGAATATTAAAAAGTGGTAAAAAGCTTCGGAGAGTTGTCAATAAGGCTACCACTTCGGCAGATAAAGTACAGCATCCTAAAAGCCACGTAAAGATGCCGAGCTCATAGCCAGTAAACCGGCCAAATACATTAT
>OODN01000459.1_pt1 | contig 24264 bp, 17 predicted proteins | sample 1671651 | NCBI WGS metagenome assembly OODN01 (sample SAMN06348178, study PRJEB24527) | human gut metagenome | biome: human gut; feature: ankylosing spondylitis patient; material: feces | host: Homo sapiens | place: China | collected 2015-10 | reverse complement strand
TGCCTGAATCCTGGCGGTATCTTCGTCGCACAAAACGGCGTCTGCTTTTTACAGCAGGAAGAGGCTATCGACAGTCATCGCAAACTCAGCCATTACTTCAGCGACGTTGGCTTTTATCAGGCGGCGATCCCGACCTATTACGGCGGCATCATGACCTTTGCATGGGCGACAGATAACGATGCCTTACGCCATCTCTCAACCGAAATTATTCAGGCGCGTTTTCTCGCTTCTGGCCTGAAATGCCGTTATTACAATCCGGCAATCCATACGGCAGCTTTTGCCTTACCTCAGTATCTGCAAGACGCACTGGCTTCACAGCCGTCCTAAGGAGAAGATAAGAAATTGAAAAAACTGAAACTGCATGGCTTTAATAATCTGACCAAAAGTCTGAGTTTTTGTATTTACGATATCTGCTACGCCAAAACTGCCGAAGAACGCGACGGTTATATTGCTTATATCGATGAACTCTATAATGCCAACCGTCTGACCGAAATCTTGTCAGAAACCTGTTCCATTATCGGGGCCAATATTCTTAACATCGCCCGCCAGGATTACGAACCACAGGGTGCCAGCGTCACTATTCTGGTGAGTGAAGAACCGGTTGACCCGAAACTCATCGACAAAACAGAACACCCCGGCCCACTGCCAGAAACGGTCGTTGCCCATCTCGATAAAAGTCATATTTGCGTACATACCTACCCGGAAAGTCATCCTGAAGGCGGTTTATGTACCTTCCGCGCCGATATTGAAGTCTCTACCTGCGGCGTGATTTCTCCGCTGAAGGCGCTGAATTACCTGATCCACCAGCTTGAGTCCGATATCGTAACCATTGATTATCGCGTGCGCGGTTTTACTCGCGACATTAACGGTATGAAGCACTTTATCGACCATGAGATTAATTCGATTCAGAACTTTATGTCTGACGATATGAAGGCGCTGTATGACATGGTGGATGTAAACGTCTATCAGGAAAATATCTTCCATACCAAGATGTTGCTTAAAGAGTTCGACCTTAAGCACTATATGTTCCACACCAAACCGGAAGATTTAACCGACAGCGAGCGCCAGGAAATTACCGCTGCGCTGTGGAAAGAAATGCGCGAGATTTATTACGGGCGCAATATGCCCGCTGTTTAACGGCTCTGGCGGAGCTCGCGGGCTCCGCCAGATTTATTTACTTTTGCTGCACGAAATTACGATAAGCAGCCACCACCTGCAGAAAATCCTCAACGCCGCATAGCGACAGGCTTTCTTCGTCGTAGTAGTTCATCCCCTCTTCCATTTCATCGCCAGCGAATTCCAGTTGATTGGCGCGAACCATCACTTCTTCGCCGTCCATCCATAGCGTGTACTCATGCCCTGCCCGCTGCCAGGAACGTTCGCTACCTTTGAGCGTGCGCGCGGCGTCTTCTACTTCATCAAGCAAGGCCAGGTTTTCTTTCACCTCTTCGTTAAACCAGTGCCCGACCACTTCATGCCCCATGGACATACGCACCTTTACCACTCCGGTAATATCGCGCAGAAATTCGTAATCCATAGTGTGTTCCTCTGCTCCCGGCAATGCACCGAAATCGCATTGCGCCATTGATGTAATTATCGCAGCCTTACCGGAGAAAAACAGCGGAACGGCGATGGTTTAGAAATAAAAAAATGCCCGGGAATCTCATTCACCGGGCATTGTGTCGTTTATGCGCAGCGCGTGCGCTGACTTTTTAAACCGCAGTCTGGAAAATCACCCCATCGGCTTTCTCGGTGTACTGAGAAAGCTGGTTGAAGTTCAGATAACGGTAAGTATCAACGGCTGTTTTATCTACCTGCGCCACGTAGGTCTGGTACTCTTCCGGCGTCGGCAGTTTGCCAATCAGCGCCGCAACAGCAGCCAGTTCCGCAGAAGCCAGGAAGACATTCGCGCCAGTACCCAAACGGTTCGGGAAGTTACGGGTAGAGGTGGAAACCACCGTCGCACCGTCTGCTACACGCGCCTGGTTACCCATACACAGGGAACAGCCAGGGATCTCGATACGCGCACCACTCTTACCGAAGACGCTGTAGTAGCCTTCTTCCGTCAGTTGCGCGGCGTCCATACGGGTTGGCGGTGCCACCCACAGGCGGGTCGGCAACTGGCCTTTATGCGCATCCAGCAGTTTACCCGCAGCACGGAAGTGACCGATGTTGGTCATGCAGGAACCGATAAACACTTCGTCGATCTTCTCACCCTGTACCGCAGACAGCGGACGTGCGTCATCCGGATCGTTCGGAGCACACAGGATTGGCTCTTTAATATCCGCCAGATCGATGTCGATCACTGCCGCGTATTCCGCATCTGCATCGGCTTCCAGCAGCTCAGGATTCGCCAGCCATTTTTCCATGCCCTGAATACGGCGTTCCAGGGTACGACGATCGCCGTAACCTTCGGCAATCATCCACTTCAGCAGGACGATGTTAGAGTTCAGGTATTCAATGATCGGTTCTTTGTTCAGCTTAATGGTACAACCGGCAGCAGAACGCTCGGCGGACGCATCGGTCAGCTCAAAGGCCTGCTCAACTTTCAGATCCGGCAGACCTTCAATTTCCAGAATGCGACCTGAGAAGATGTTTTTCTTGCCTTTCTTCTCAACGGTCAGCAGACCTTGTTTGATCGCATACAGCGGAATAGCGTGTACCAGATCGCGCAGGGTGATGCCCGGCTGCATTTTGCCTTTGAAGCGCACCAGAACGGATTCCGGCATATCCAGCGGCATGACGCCTGTTGCGGCTGCAAATGCCACCAGACCAGAACCCGCCGGGAAAGAGATACCGATCGGGAAACGGGTATGGGAGTCACCACCGGTACCGACGGTATCCGGCAGCAGCATACGGTTCAGCCAGGAGTGGATTACGCCGTCACCCGGACGCAGCGACACACCACCACGGTTCATAATGAAGTCCGGCAGCGTGTGGTGCGTGTTCACGTCAACTGGCTTCGGATACGCCGCGGTGTGGCAGAAAGACTGCATCACCAGGTCAGCCGAGAAGCCCAGGCACGCCAGGTCTTTCAGTTCATCACGGGTCATCGGGCCGGTGGTGTCCTGTGAACCTACAGAAGTCATTTTCGGTTCGCAGTACGCGCCCGGACGAATGCCTTTCACGCCGCAGGCACGACCTACCATTTTCTGCGCCAGCGAGAAGCCACGGTCACTTTCCGCCACATCTTTCGCCTGACGGAACACATCGCTCTGCGGCAGACCAAGTGCTTCACGCGCTTTTGTGGTCAGGCCACGACCGATAATCAGCGGAATACGACCGCCAGCACGCACTTCATCAATCAGCACGTCGGTTTTCAGTTCGAAGGTCGCCAGCAGTTCGCCGGTTCCGTGGTTACGCACTTCACCTTTGTACGGGTAAACGTCAATTACGTCGCCCATGTTCAGGTTAGAGACGTCGACTTCGATTGGCAGTGCACCCGCGTCTTCCATCGTGTTAAAGAAGATGGGTGCAATTTTACCGCCGAGGCACAAACCACCGCCGCGTTTGTTCGGCACATGTGGAATATCATCGCCCATAAACCACAGAACGGAGTTCGTGGCGGATTTACGCGATGAACCCGTACCCACAACGTCACCGACGTACGCCAGCGGAAAACCTTTCTGTTGCAGAGCTTCAATCTGTTTGATCGGACCAACAACACCTGGCTGGTCTGGCTCAATACCTTCACGGGCGTTTTTCAGCATCGCCAGCGCGTGCAGTGGGATATCCGGGCGTGACCACGCATCCGGTGCCGGAGAGAGGTCATCGGTGTTGGTTTCGCCAGTGACTTTAAAGACGGTAACGGTCAGTTTTTCAGCCAGCGCCGGGCGATTCAGGAACCATTCGGCATCCGCCCAGGACTGCATTACCTGCTTAGCATATTCATTGCCTGCTTTGGCTTTCTCTTCTACGTCATAGAAGTTATCGAACATCAGCAGTGTGTGAGAAAGTGCTTTGGCAGCAATCGGTGCCAGTTTGGCATCATCCAGCGCGTCGATCAGCGGATGAATGTTGTAACCACCCTGCATGGTGCCCAGCAGTTCGATAGCTTTTTCCGGAGTCAGCAGAGGGGATTTGGCTTCGCCTTTAGCAATAGCAGCCAGGAAGCCTGCTTTTACATAGGCGGCTTCATCGACGCCTGGGGGAACACGGTTGGTTAACAGATCTAACAGGAATTCTTCTTCGCCCGCGGGCGGGTTTTTCAGCAGCTCTACAAGCGCGGCCATTTGGTTTGCATCCAGGGGTTTGGGCGCAATCCCCTCAGCGGCACGCTCAGCTACGTGCTTACGGTATTCTTCTAGCACGACGGTTCTCCTCGCTCTCATTGTCATAGTGCGGCAGGCGATTCTCTTCACGCTCCTGTGAGACAGCAGTTTGTAGGGTAAATGCCCAGTACCGCAACGGGCAGAATAGCAGGATTTTGACGATGTGTTAATCCGTTTACAAAAAAGCAACATAAAAAAGTGGCTGAATCGTTAAGGATGGTCTAGAGATTGTTTCCCTCCGTAAAAACTTCGTTAATTCGCATGGTGATAATCACCTTTCTCAACGAATCCCAAGATTAGTCAAAATTTAAACTACCGCCTCTTTATACTCGGATTCTCAGCACCTGCGGGTGGCAGTTCGCCGACCATTGCGATTTCCTTGAGATCCGAATTATGAAAATGACTTTGCCGTTTAAACCCCATGTGCTGGCGCTAATTTGCAGTGCCGGGCTTTGTGCCGCCTCTGCCGGGCTATATATAAAAAGCCGCACAGTGGAAGCGCCTGTGGAAGCGCAATCGACACAACTGACTGTGTCTGACGCTGCCGCGGTTACGCTTCCTGCAACGGTTTCCGCGCCTCCCGTAACACCCGCCGTCGTCAAATCCGCATTCAACACTGCACAAATAGATCAATGGGTTGCGCCTGTCGCGCTGTACCCCGACTCTCTGCTTTCACAAGTGTTAATGGCATCAACCTATCCGACAAACGTTGCGCAAGCAGTGCAATGGTCGCACGATAATCCACTTAAACAAGGCGATGCTGCTATTCAGGCGGTATCTGACCAGCCGTGGGATGCAAGCGTCAAATCACTGGTAGCCTTTCCACAGTTGATGGCGTTGATGGGCGAAAACCCGCAATGGGTGCAAAACCTGGGCGATGCTTTTCTGGCGCAGCCGCAGGACGTGATGGACTCGGTACAGCGATTGCGGCAACTGGCGCAACAAACCGGCTCGCTGAAGTCATCAACCGAACAGAAAGTTATTACCACAACGAAGAAAACTGTACCGGTAACACAGACAGTCACGGCTCCCGTCATACCATCCAATACCGTTTTAACTGCCAACCACGTCATTACAGAGCCGGCAACAACCGTCATTTCTATTGAGCCCGCCAATCCTGATGTGGTCTATATTCCCAACTACAACCCAACCGTGGTTTACGGGAACTGGGCCAATACTGCGTATCCGCCGGTTTATCTGCCACCACCAGCCGGAGAACCGTTTGTTGACAGCTTTGTGCGCGGATTCGGCTATAGCATGGGCGTTGCTACCACGTACGCGCTATTCAGCAGCATCGACTGGGATGACGACGATCATGACCATCATCATCATGACGATGATGATTATCATCACCACGATGGCGGTCATCGTGACGGTAATGACTGGCAACACAACGGCGACAACATCAATATCGACGTCAATAATTTCAACCGTATCACCGGTGAGCATCTTACTGATAAGAATATGGCATGGCGGCACAATCCAAACTACCGTGATGGTGTGCCCTATCATGATCAGGATATGGCAAAGCGGTTTCATCAAACCGATGTCAACGGCGGCATGAGCGCCACGCAGTTACCTGCTCCAACACGCGACAGCCAGCGTCAGGCGGCAGCAAGTCAGTTTCAGCAACGAACACACGCCGCCCCCGTCATTACGCGAGATACCCAACGTCAGGCAGCGGCACAGCGGTTTAATGAAGCTGAACACTATGGGAGCTATGACGACTTCCGCGACTTCAGCCGTCGCCAACCACTGACCCAGCAACAAAAGGACGCCGCTCGTCAGCGTTATCAGTCGGCCTCTCCTGAGCAGCGCCAGGCAGTCCGCGAGAAAATGCAGACTAACCCGCAGAACCAGCAGCGAAGAGAGGCAGCGCGTGAGCGCATTCAGCCCGCCTCGCCTGAGCAGCGCAAGGCGGTTCGCGAGAAAATGCAGACTAACCCGCAGAACCAGCAGCGAAGAGAGGCAGCGCGTGAGCGTATTCAGTCTGCAACTCCCGAACAGCGCCAGGTGTTTAAGGAAAAAGTACAGCAGCGCCCACTGAACCAACAGCAACGTGATAACGCCCGCCAGCGTGTTCAATCAGCATCACCTGAGCAACGTCAGGTTTTTCGGGAGAAAGTTCAGGAGAGCCGCCCACAACGTCTAAACGACAGTGACCATACTGTCAGGCTGAATAACGAGCAACGGTCAGCAGTACGCGAACGTCTCTCTGAGCGCGGAGCAAGGCGACTGGAAAGGTAAATTACAGACGTAAAAAAAGCGGCGTGGTTAGCCGCTTTTTTAATTGCCATATGTCCCGGCAAACGAAGAATTACTTCTTCTTCGCTTTCGGGTTCGGCAGGTCGGTAATGCTACCTTCGAACACTTCTGCCGCCAGGCCCACAGACTCGTGCAGAGTCGGGTGCGCATGGATGGTCAGTGCGATGTCTTCAGCATCACAACCCATTTCGATTGCCAGGCCGATTTCACCCAGCAGCTCGCCGCCGTTAGTACCGACAATCGCACCACCGATCACACGGTGAGATTCTTTGTCGAAAATCAGCTTGGTCATACCGTCTGCGCAGTCGGAAGCGATCGCACGACCAGAAGCAGCCCACGGGAAGGTGGCAGTTTCATAGCTGATGCCTTTCTCTTTCGCTTCTTTCTCGGTCAGACCCACCCATGCAACTTCTGGTTCGGTATAGGCGATGGACGGGATAACTTTCGGATCGAAGTAGTGTTTCTTACCGGCGATAACTTCAGCGGCGACGTGACCTTCGTGAACACCTTTGTGTGCCAGCATCGGCTGACCGACGATATCGCCGATAGCAAAGATGTGCGGTACGTTGGTACGCAGCTGTTTGTCAACGCGGATGAAACCACGGTCGTCCACTTCCACGCCAGCTTTGCCTGCGTCGAGGTTTTTACCGTTCGGCACACGACCAATCGCTACCAGCACGGCGTCGTAACGCTGCGGTTCAGCGGGTGCTTTTTTGCCTTCCATCGTCACATAAATGCCGTCTTCTTTCGCTTCAACGGCGGTAACTTTGGTTTCCAGCATCAGGTTGAATTTCTTGCTGATACGCTTGGTGAAGACTTTAACGATGTCTTTGTCAGCTGCCGGGATAACCTGGTCGAACATTTCAACCACATCAATCTGTGAACCCAGCGCGTGGTATACGGTCCCCATTTCCAGACCGATGATACCGCCACCCATTACCAGCAGGCGTTCTGGTACTTCTTTCAGTTCCAGCGCGTCAGTGGAGTCCCAGATACGCGGATCTTCATGCGGAATAAACGGCAGTTGGATCGGGCGAGAACCCGCTGCAATGATCGCGTTGTCGAAGTTGATCACGGTTTTGCCGTTCTCACCTTCAACTTCCAGGGTGTTAGCCCCGGTGAATTTACCCAGACCGTTGACCACTTTGACTTTGCGGCCTTTTGCCATACCAGCCAGACCACCGGTCAGCTGATTGATCACTTTCTCTTTCCAGGTACGAATCTTGTCGATATCGGTTTTCGGTTCGCCGAAGACGATACCGTGTTCAGCCAGCGCTTTGGCTTCTTCGATGACTTTTGCTACGTGCAGCAGTGCTTTAGAAGGGATACAGCCGACGTTCAGGCAAACACCGCCAAGGGTGTTGTAACGTTCTACGATTACGGTTTCCAGACCTAAATCAGCGCAACGGAAGGCAGCGGAGTAACCTGCGGGGCCTGCCCCAAGTACCACGACCTGAGTTTTGATTTCAGTACTCATCATGACCTCTATATATTTATCTCCGGCGGTCATACCCGTCGTCTTTCAGGCCGCAGCGGCGTTAGCTTCACGCCCTCACCCCAGTCACTTACTTATGTAAGCTCCTGGGGATTCTGGCGCTTGCTACCTTGCTGCACCCAGAAATCCATAGGGTATGTGAAGTAATACCCTAACCACCACCGGGTCGTTCTATCCGTCGGTATTTTACAAAATTGTTAACAATTTTTAAACAACAAACGGCAACCGATTTGTCTATTCGCTAATAACCTCAATACATTCATGAGATTACCAGAAAAAAGCCGGCCGTTGGGCCGGCTCTTTTACTTACATCACCAGACGGCGAATGTCAGACAGCGTGTTGTTAATGATGGTAATGAAACGGGCACCATCAGCACCGTCGATCACGCGGTGGTCGAAGGAGAGAGAAATCGGCAGCATCAGACGCGGCACGAACTCTTTACCATTCCACACCGGCTCCATCGCGGACTTGGAAACGCCGAGGATAGCCACTTCCGGCGCGTTCACAATCGGCGCGAAGTGGGTAGTACCCAGGCCGCCGATGCTGGAGATGGTGAAGCAACCGCCCTGCATTTCGCCCGCAGTCAGCTTACCGTCACGCGCTTTCTTAGAAATAGTCATCAGCTCGCGAGACAGCTCGATGATGCCTTTCTTGTTGACGTCTTTGAATACCGGAACAACCAGACCGTTCGGGGTATCCACCGCCACACCGATGTTGATGTATTTCTTCAGGGTCAGACGCTGACCGTCTTCCGACAGCGAACTGTTGAAGCGAGGCATCTGCTCAAGAGCTGCAGCAACGGCTTTCATGATGAAGACAACTGGGGTTATCTTCACATCCAGCTTACGTTTCGCCGCTTCTTCGTTCTGCTGTTTACGGAACGCTTCCAGCTCGGTGATATCGGTTTTGTCGAAGTGGGTAACATGCGGGATCATCACCCAGTTACGGCTCAGGTTCGCACCAGAAATTTTCTGGATACGGCCCAGTTCCACTTCTTCGATTTCACCAAACTTGCTGAAGTCCACTTTCGGCCACGGCAGCATGCCTGGGATACCGCCGCCAGTCACCGCCGGAGCCGCTTCTGCACGTTTGATAGCTTCTTTCACGTAAGCCTGAACGTCTTCGCGCAGGATACGACCTTTACGGCCAGTGCCCTTCACTTTCGCCAGGTTAACGCCAAACTCGCGTGCCAGACGGCGGATCAGCGGAGTCGCGTGAACGTAAGCGTCGTTTTCAGCAAATTCAGATTTGCCTTCCGCTTTCACAGCCGGTGCTGCTGCCGGGGCTTCAGCTTTTGCTGCCGGAGCCGGCGCTGCCGCTTCCTGTTTCGCAGGAGCTGCCGCAGGCGCTGCGCCTTCAACTTCGAAGATCATAATCAGCGAGCCAGTTTTCACTTTATCGCCAACGTTGACTTTCAGTTCCTTCACGACGCCTGCAAACGGAGCCGGGACTTCCATAGAAGCTTTATCGCCTTCTACGGTGATCAGTGACTGTTCAGCGGCAACTTTGTCGCCCACTTTCACCATCACTTCGGTCACTTCAACTTCGTCACCGCCGATATCCGGAACGTTAACTTCTTTCACGCCAGCTGCTGATGCAGGGGCCGCTGCCGGAGCTGCTTCCTGTTTAGCCGCCGGACCTGCCGCGCCTGCTTCACCCGCGACTTCGAAGACCATAATCAGCGAGCCGGTAGACACTTTGTCACCCACGTTCACTTTGATCTCTTTCACGGTGCCTGCAAACGGAGCAGGAACTTCCATAGAAGCCTTATCGCCTTCTACGGTGATCAGCGACTGTTCAGCTTCAACTTTATCGCCAACTTTCACCAGGATTTCGGTCACTTCAACTTCGTCGCTGCCGATATCCGGAACGTTAACGTCTTTTGCCGCCGCAGCCGCTGGTGCTGCTGCCGGAGCTGCTTCTTTCTTCTCTTCTGCCTGAGCAGGTGCAGCGTCTGCTGCACCGTCGGCGGAATCGAAAATCATAATCAGTGCGCCGGTCTGGGTTTTATCGCCAACAGAGACTTTGATCTCTTTAACGATACCCGCCTGCGGAGATGGTACTTCCATAGAGGCTTTGTCGCCTTCTACGGTGATCAGCGACTGTTCGGCTTCAACTTTGTCGCCCACTTTGACCAGGATCTCGGTGATTTCAACTTCATCAGCCCCGATGTCCGGTACTTTGATTTCGATAGCCATTATTCTTTTACCTCTTAAGCCAGACGCGGGTTAACTTTATCTGCATCGATGTTGAATTTGGCGATTGCGTCAGCAACCACTTTCTTATCGATTTCGCCACGTTTAGCCAGTTCGCCCAGCGCCGCAACCACGACATAAGAAGCATCAACTTCGAAGTGGTGACGCAGGTTCTCACGGCTGTCGGAACGACCGAAGCCATCAGTACCCAGTACGCGGTAGTCGTCAGCCGGTACGTAAGTACGGACCTGCTCAGCGAACAGTTTCATATAGTCGGTAGATGCCACTGCCGGAGCGTCGTTCATCACCTGAGCGATGTATGGAACGCGCGGAGTTTCCAGCGGGTGCAGCATGTTCCAGCGTTCACAATCCTGACCATCACGCGCCAGCTCGGTGAAGGAGGTCACGCTATAAACGTCAGAACCTACGCCGTAATCTTTCGCCAGGATCTCTGCCGCTTCACGGACGTGACGCAGGATAGAACCGGAGCCCAGCAGCTGAACTTTACCTTTGCTACCTTCAATGGTTTCGAGTTTGTAGATACCTTTACGGATACCTTCCTCAGCACCTTCCGGCATTGCCGGCATGTGGTAGTTTTCGTTCAGCGTAGTGATGTAGTAGTAAACGTTCTCTTGTTTTTCACCGTACATACGCTCCAGACCGTCATGCATGATGACAGCAACTTCGTAAGCGTAAGCCGGGTCGTAAGAGATACAGTTCGGGATAGTCAGCGACTGAATGTGGCTGTGACCATCTTCGTGCTGCAGACCTTCGCCGTTCAGGGTGGTACGACCGGAAGTACCGCCGATCAGGAAGCCACGCGCTTGCTGGTCGCCAGCCGCCCAGCACAGATCGCCGATACGCTGGAAGCCGAACATCGAGTAATAGATGTAGAACGGAATCATCGGCAGATTGTTGGTGCTGTAAGAGGTCGCCGCTGCCAGCCAGGAACACCCTGCGCCCAGCTCGTTGATCCCTTCCTGCAGAATCTGACCTTTCTCGTCTTCTTTATAGTAAGCAACCTGCTCGCGGTCCTGCGGGGTGTACTGCTGACCGTTCGGGCTGTAAATACCAATCTGACGGAACAGACCTTCCATACCGAAAGTACGCGCTTCGTCGGCGATGATCGGTACCAGACGATCTTTGATCGACTTGTTCTTCAGCATCACGTTCAGGGCACGAACGAAAGCGATAGTGGTAGAGATCTCTTTGCTCTGCTCTTCCAGCAGCGCGCCGAAGTCTTGCAGGCTCGGCAGCTCAAGCTTCTCGGTGAAGTTCGGCTGACGGCTTGGCAGATAACCGTGCAGTTTCTGACGCTGAGCGTGCAGATAGGTATGCTCTTCAGAACCTTCCGGGAAGGTGATGTACGGCAGTTTTTCGATATCTGCATCAGACACCGGCACATTGAAACGGTCGCGGATATGACGCACGCCGTCCATGTTCATTTTCTTAACCTGGTGCGCGATGTTTTTACCTTCAGCCGCGTCGCCCATGCCGTAACCTTTAATGGTATGAGCAAGGATTACCGTCGCTTTGCCTTTGGTTTCCTGCGCTTTCTTGAATGCAGCGTAGATTTTCTTCGGATCGTGACCGCCACGGTTCAGCGCCCAGATCTGCTCGTCAGTCCAGTCTGCAACCAGAGCTGCGGTTTCCGGATATTTACCGAAGAAGTGTTCACGAACGTACGCACCATCTTTCGATTTGAAGGTCTGGTAGTCGCCGTCAACGGTTTCGTTCATCAGCTGGATCAGTTTACCGCTGGTATCTTTACGCAGCAGTTCATCCCAACGGCTACCCCACATCACTTTGATCACGTTCCAGCCAGCACCTTCGAAGATGCCTTCCAGTTCGTTGATGATCTTGCCGTTACCGGTGACCGGGCCGTCAAGACGCTGCAGGTTACAGTTGATAACGAAGACCAGGTTATCCAGTTTTTCACGGGTAGCGATGGTGATCGCACCTTTGGATTCCGGTTCGTCCATTTCACCGTCGCCGAGGAAGGCGTAAACGGTCTGTTTAGAGGTATCTTTCAGGCCACGGTGTTCCAGATATTTCAGGAATTTAGCCTGGTAAATAGCACCAATCGGACCCAGACCCATAGATACGGTCGGGAACTGCCAGAATTCCGGCATCAGTTTCGGGTGCGGATAGGAAGAGAGGCCATTGCCGTGAACTTCCTGACGGAAGTTATCCAGCTGCTCCTGAGTCAGACGACCTTCCAGGAAAGCACGAGCGTAAACGCCCGGGGAGATGTGGCCCTGGAAGTAAACCAGATCGCCGCCATCCTGCTCGTTGCGTGCACGGAAGAAGTGATTAAAGCACACATCATAAATGGTTGCGGAAGACTGGAAGGACGCCATGTGGCCGCCCAGTTCGAGGTCTTTTTTCGACGCACGCAGAACCGTCATGATGGCGTTCCAGCGGATAGCTGAACGAATACGGCGTTCCAGTTCCAGATTACCCGGATACTCCGGTTGTTCTTCAACGGGGATGGTGTTGATGTAGTTGCTGATACCGGTGCCTGCGGCTACGTTGACACCGCCTTTGCGGGCTTCAGCAAGCAGTTGGTCGATCAGATACTGAGCACGCTCAACACCTTCTTCACGGATGACCGATTCGATCGCCTGGAGCCAGTCGCGAGTTTCGATCGGATCCACGTCATTTGGGAAACGTTCTGACATGGGTTATTCCTTATCTATCTAATAACGTTGAGTTTTCTGGAACCTGTCCCATTGAACTCTCGCCGGAAAGCTCAATAAGACAGGTTCTACGTTTAGTTGCCGCGCTTTTATATGCGCTTGATTTACAACATCTTCTGGATAATTTTTACCAGAAAAATCACTAATTCTTTCGTTGCTCCAGACGACGCAGAGAACGCTCACGGCGGCTCTCTTCACGGCTTCTGTCGAGCAAAATTTCTTCGATAAAGGCCAGATGGCGATGCGATGCTTCGCGCGCTTCTTCCGGCTTACCGGCCATAATCGCTTCAAATATGCGGGTGCGGTGACTACTCACCAGCGGCAGCATCTCGCGACGCGAATAGAGCAATTCGAAGTTCTGGCGGACATTCTGGGCCAACATCGGCTCCATACACCTTAGCAGATGAAGCAGAACCACATTGTGGGCCGCTTCAGTGACAGCAATCTGATACTGGAGTACGGCGTTTGATTCCGCGTCCAGATCGCCAGACTGCTGCGCCAGCTCTATGGCGTGATGGAGTTCACGGATGCGTTCCTTGTCTTCATCGGTACTACGCAGCGCGGCGTAATAAGCGGCGATACCTTCCAGGGCGTGTCGTGTTTCGAGCAAGTCATACTGTGATTCAGGATGATCGGAGAGCAGCTCTACCAGCGGATCGCTGAAGCTTTGCCATAGGCTGCTCTGGACAAAAGTGCCGCCACCCTGGCGACGAAGCAACAAGCCCTTCGCTTCGAGACGTTGAATCGCCTCACGCAAGGAGGGACGGGAGACGTCAAACTGTTTTGCCAGTTCGCGTTCCGGTGGGAGTTTTTCGCCCGGGCGGAGAGTGCCTTCGAGGATCAAAAACTCCAGTTGCTGCTCAATCACATCGGAGAGTTTTGGTTGGCGGATTTTGCTGTAGGCCATGAGTTCCTGTCTTAAGCCACTTGCCGAAGTCAATTGGTCTTACCAATTTCATGTCTGTGACGCTAAAGTAACAAAGTATTCACCTTATGTCCATACAGGTTTTGATTGAAATCATGAAACTGTGCACATTTTAACAACTTGACATATATAACGTTTCAAAGTTGTAACTATGCACAAATGTAGACTTTACGTAGGAAAGGGATTTTTTAACGATTATTAAACTATAAAAATCCGAATTGAACCGATTCACTTACCAATTTATCGATTTTTAATTCAAAAATAATGAATTTATATTCATTTTGCATATTGAGGGGATTTGAGGCTGACCTTTACAAACGGTTTCTTTTTAAGCAACTCATCTTCAACCATGCATAAAGCGGGTGCATTCGCTGCCGCATACCATTATTCTTGATCTGACGGAAGTCCTTTTGTAACAATTCAAACTTCTTTGATGTAAACAAATTAATACAACAAACGGAATTGCAAACTTACACACGCATCACTGCGTAGATCAAAAAAACAATCACCGCACGAGGTTTCATGATGGAAGGTCAACAGCACGGCGAGCAGCTAAAGCGCGGCCTTAAAAACCGCCATATTCAGCTTATCGCGCTGGGTGGCGCGATAGGGACCGGGCTATTCCTGGGTAGCGCCTCCGTAATACAGTCCGCAGGGCCAGGGATTATCCTGGGTTACGCCATTGCTGGTTTTATCGCCTTTCTGATCATGCGTCAGCTAGGTGAAATGGTGGTCGAAGAACCTGTCGCAGGCTCCTTTAGCCACTTTGCTTATAAATACTGGGGCAGTTTTGCCGGTTTCGCCTCTGGCTGGAACTACTGGGTACTGTACGTTTTAGTTGCCATGGCAGAGCTGACTGCCGTGGGTAAATACATTCAGTTCTGGTATCCGGAAATCCCAACCTGGGTTTCTGCCGCCGTATTCTTTGTGGTGATTAACGCCATCAACCTGACCAACGTTAAAGTGTTTGGCGAGATGGAGTTCTGGTTTGCCATTATCAAAGTTATTGCGGTAGTAGCGATGATCATCTTCGGCGGCTGGCTGCTGTTCAGTGGCAACGGCGGCCCGCAGGCGAGCGTTAGCAACCTGTGGGATCAGGGTGGTTTCCTGCCGCACGGCTTCACCGGACTGGTGATGATGATGGCGATTATCATGTTCTCGTTCGGTGGTCTGGAACTGGTGGGGATCACCGCAGCAGAAGCTGATAACCCGGAGCAAAGTATCCCGAAAGCAACTAACCAGGTTATCTACCGCATCCTGATTTTCTATATTGGTTCGTTAGCCGTTCTGCTCTCGCTGATGCCGTGGACCCGCGTTACTGCTGATACCAGTCCGTTTGTACTGATCTTCCACGAATTGGGCGATACCTTTGTGGCGAATGCGCTGAACATCGTGGTACTGACTGCTGCGCTCTCCGTGTACAACAGCTGCGTATATTGCAACAGCCGTATGCTGTTTGGTCTGGCACAGCAGGGCAACGCGCCAAAAGCGCTGGCGTCTGTCGACAAACGCGGTGTACCGGTTAACACTATTCTGGTGTCTGCGCTGGTTACGGCATTGTGCGTGCTGATTAACTACCTTGCACCGGAATCCGCATTCGGACTGTTAATGGCGCTGGTGGTATCTGCACTGGTAATCAACTGGGCGATGATTAGCCTGGCGCATATGAAATTCCGTCGCGCCAAGCAGGAACAAGGCGTGGTAACTCGCTTCCCTGCTCTGCTTTATCCGCTGGGTAACTGGATCTGCCTGCTGTTTATGGCGGCGGTACTGGTGATTATGCTGATGACCCCAGGAATGGCGATTTCGGTATACCTGATCCCGGTATGGCTGATCGTGTTAGGTATCGGCTATCTGTTTAAAGAGAAAACCGCCAAAGCCGTAAAAGCGCATTAATCTCTCTACGCCCTCACCCGTACAGGGTGAGGGCAATAATCTTTACACCAACGCCCCGTAAATCGTCAGTAGTGCAATCACCACCACGACCACGAACGAGGTTTTCTTCGCCATTGAAACCGCTGCCTTCGGCGTCTCCACCTTATCGACATGCGGTTCACGCGCCAGAGAGAACTGCGCCAGACGCGTTAACACCTGATACTGCGAAGTATGGAAATCACCCAGCGAAGCAAACCAGGCCGGTAACGCTTTCTCACCATGACCGATCAAGGCATATACCACACCCGCAAGACGAACCGGCACCCAATCCAGTACATGAAGCACGGCATCAATGCCGGACTGTAAACGATGATGCGGCGTCTGGTAACGCGCCAGCCAGTATTGCCATGCACGCAAAAACGCATACCCCATCAGCGTAACGGGTCCCCAGGTTCCCCCCACAATCAGCCAGAACAGCGGTGCAAGATAAAAACGAAAGTTAATCCACAGCAATGCATTTTGCAGCTCACGCAAATACTCACGTTCATCGCAGCCTGCCGGGACGCCGTGAATCATGGTGAGTTCGCCAGCCATCGTGGCACGGGCATGGCTATCATTACGTGAAGCAGCTGTCAGATAAGCATGATAATGAAGACGAACTTTACCTGCGCCAATACACAGCAAACCAATCAGCAGCCACACCAGCAGCGTGGGAACGTTGAACAATACTCCCTGCAATGCGCGTAACAGTAAAAAAGTCACGCCCATCGCAATAATGGTCATGCCTAATGTGCGCCCGAGAGAAAAATGTTTCACCCGCCGAAAGAACGCTTCAAGACGATGATCAAGCTGCCAGTGCTCGCCCAACTTAAACAGGCGCTCGAAAATTAACACCAGTAAGGTTGTAAATAGCGTCATGTTGTCTCCTTGTTGACCAGCGCACGAAACCGTGCCCAATCAAATGCAGGACCGGGATCGGTTTTCCGATCCGGCGCAATATCACAATGGCCCGTCATGTTATTAGCGATATCTGGATAGCGATCAATCAGTGCCCGCGTAACCGCCGCAAGCTGTTGATACTGCGCATCGGTATACGCCAGCGTATCGGTGCCTTCCAGCTCAATCCCAATAGAAAAATCATTGCAGCGTTCGCGCCCCTGATACTGAGAGACTCCGGCATGCCAGGCACGTTTATCGAAAGGAACATACTGGACTATTTCACCATCGCGGCGAATCAAACAGTGAGCGGAGACGCGCAAATGGGCGATCTCAGCAAAGAAAGGATGTGCCTGCGGATCAATAGTTCCAGTGAATAATGCGTCGATCCACGGACCGCCAAACTCGCCTGGCGGCAGGCTAATATTGTGCACCACCAGCAGGGTGGGTGTTTCGTCATCCGGGCGGCAATCGTAATGTGGTGAGGGAACGCGGCGCGCGCCAACCAGCCACCCCTGTTCTAACAACATGCAGGATCTCCTTATATGTGGTGCTAATACCCGGTTCAGAGTAGCATGTTTCTACCTTATGATTCGTTAGCTATCTGGAGTTTTAACATGCCGCCTCGCCGCTATAACCCTGACACCCGACGTGACGAGCTGCTGGAACGCATTAATCTCGATATCCCCGGCGCGGTGGCCCAGGCGCTGCGGGAAGATTTAGGCGGAACAGTCGATGCCAACAATGACATTACGGCAAAACTTTTACCGGAAAACTCTCGCTCTCATGCCACAGTGATCACCCGCGAGAATGGCGTATTTTGCGGCAAACGCTGGGTTGAAGAGGTGTTTATTCAACTGGCAGGCGACGATGTCACCATAATCTGGCATGTGGATGACGGCGATGTCATCAACGCCAATCAACCCTTGTTCGAACTTGAAGGCCCATCCCGCGTGCTGTTAACGGGCGAACGCACTGCGCTTAATTTTGTGCAAACCCTTTCAGGGGTTGCCAGTAAGGTACGCCACTATGTCGAATTACTGGAGGGCACCAACACGCAGTTGTTGGATACGCGCAAAACCTTACCCGGCCTGCGTTCAGCTCTGAAATACGCGGTACTTTGCGGCGGCGGAGCGAATCACCGTCTGGGGCTTTCTGATGCCTTTCTGATCAAAGAAAACCATATTATTGCCTCCGGCTCAGTGCGCCAGGCGGTCGAAAAAGCATCCTGGCTGCACCCGGATGCGCCAGTAGAAGTCGAAGTAGAGAATCTGGAAGAACTTGATGAAGCCCTGAAAGCAGGTGCCGATATCATCATGCTGGATAACTTCGAAACAGAACAGATGCGCGAAGCCGTCAAACGCACCAACGGCAAGGCGCTACTGGAAGTGTCTGGCAACGTCACTGACAAAACACTGCGCGAATTTGCCGAAACGGGCGTGGACTTTATCTCCGTTGGTGCACTAACTAAACACGTACAGGCACTCGACCTTTCAATGCGTTTTCGCTAATTGCTAACAGATTTATCCGCTCCATCGCGGGCGGATAAATCTCCCCTTCCCCAACTTTCTTCGTAACGCCTCGCAAATTTCTTGTCTTTCGCTGCAACGAAATAAAAAACCTCGGAAGCTGCTTTCCCGTTTCGTTTTTTGCCCCTCGCTTGTGCTGATGGCGTTTGCCAAAGTAGCGCCAACCAAATCAAGGAGCGAAACAGATGGACAAGCAACGCGGTTTTACACTTATCGAACTGATGGTGGTTATTGGCATCATTGCCATTTTAAGCGCCATTGGTATTCCCGCTTATCAAAACTACCTGCGCAAAGCCGCACTCACCGACATGCTACAAACCTTTGTGCCTTACCGTACCGCCGTAGAGTTGTGCGCGCTGGAACATGGTGGATTAAATACCTGCGACAGTGGCAGCAATGGCATTCCCTCGCCTACCACCACCCGCTATGTTTCAGCCATGAGTGTGGCAAAGGGCGTGGTGTCGCTGACCGGGCAAGAAAGTCTCAATGGGCTAAGCGTCGTCATGACACCGGGTTGGGATAACGCAAACGGCGTCACCGGTTGGACGCGCAACTGCAATATTCAAAGTGACAGCGCATTGCAGCAAGCCTGCGAAGATATCTTCCGTTTTGATGACGCCAACTAAGGAGCGGCAATGAATATTCCACAGCTCACCGCCCTGTGTCTGCGTTATCAGGGAGTCTTGCTGGATGCCAGCGAAGAGGTGGTTCATGTTGCGGTGGTCGATGCCCCTTCGCATGAGCTACTGGACGCATTGCATTTCGCTACCACCAAACGTATTGAGATCACCTGCTGGACGCGCCAACAAATGGAAGGTCACGCCAGTCGCACACAACAGACATTGCCCGTAGCTGTTCAGGAGAAGCATCAGCCCAAAGCAGAGTTGCTGACTCGAACGTTACAATCTGCGCTGGAACAACGCGCGTCTGATATTCATATCGAACCAGCGGACAATGCCTACCGCATCCGCTTGCGTATCGACGGCGTATTGCATCCTTTACCGGATGTTTCACCGGATGCCGGAGTCGCATTAACCGCCAGATTAAAAGTGCTGGGCAACCTGGATATTGCGGAACATCGCCTGCCGCAGGACGGGCAATTCACTGTCGAACTGGCAGGAAACGCCGTCTCATTTCGTATTGCGACCTTACCATGTCGGGGTGGTGAAAAGGTGGTATTAAGATTGTTACAGCAGGTGAGTCAGGCACTGGATGTCAACACGCTTGGAATGCAGCCGTTACAACTGGCGGACTTTGCTCATGCCTTGCAACAACCACAGGGACTGGTGCTGGTAACAGGCCCTACAGGCAGCGGCAAAACGGTCACGCTTTATAGTGCCCTGCAAACGCTGAATACTGCTGATATTAATATTTGTAGCGTCGAAGATCCGGTTGAGATCCCCATAGCCGGACTAAACCAGACGCAAATCCATCCGCGTGCCGGTCTTACCTTTCAGGGCGTTTTGCGTGCGTTATTGCGCCAGGACCCTGACGTCATTATGATCGGAGAGATCCGCGATGGCGAAACAGCAGAGATCGCTATTAAAGCGGCGCAAACCGGTCACCTGGTGTTGTCTACCCTACACACCAACTCCACCTGCGAAACGCTGGTGCGTTTACAGCAAATGGGCGTTGCTCGCTGGATGCTCTCATCAGCGCTTACGCTGGTAATAGCCCAGCGTCTGGTACGCAAACTTTGCCCACATTGTCGCCGGCAGCAAGGGGAGCCCATCCACATTCCAGACAATGTATGGCCATCGCCGCTGCCCCACTGGCAGGCACCCGGTTGTGTACATTGCTACCACGGTTTTTATGGTCGTACGGCCTTATTTGAAGTTCTGCCCATAACGCCGGTCATTCGTCAGCTTATTTCCGCTAATACCGACGTTGAATCGCTGGAAACGCACGCACGACAGGCGGGTATGCGTACGCTTTTTGAAAACGGCTGCCTGGCCGTAGAGCAAGGCTTAACCACCTTTGAAGAGTTAATCCGCGTACTGGGGATGCCGCATGGCGAGTAAGCAACTCTGGCGCTGGCATGGCATAACCGGCGACGGCAATGCGCAAGATGGGATGCTATGGGCTGAGAGCCGTGCTTTGCTGCTCATAGCACTACAGCAACAGATGGTTACCCCACTTAGCCTGAAGCGAATCGCCATCAATTCTGCGCAGTGGCGAGGAGATAAAAGCGCGGAAGTCATTCATCAACTGGCGACGCTACTCAAAGCCGGGTTAACGCTTTCTGAAGGGCTGGCACTGCTGGCGGAACAGCATCCCAGTAAGCAATGGCAAGCGTTGCTGCAATCGCTGGCGCACGATCTTGAACAGGGCGTTGCCTTTTCCAATGCCTTATTACCCTGGTCAGAGGTATTTCCGCCGCTCTATCAGGCGATGATCCGCACGGGTGAACTGACCGGTAAGCTGGATGAATGCTGCTTTGAACTGGCGCGTCAGCAAAAAGCCCAGCGTCAGTTGACCGACAAAGTGAAATCAGCGTTACGTTATCCCATTATCATTTTAGCGATGGCAATCATGGTGGTTGTGGCAATGCTGCATTTTGTTCTACCGGAGTTTGCCGCTATCTATAAGACCTTTAACACTCCGCTACCGGCGCTAACGCAGGGGATCATGACGCTGGCAAGCTTTAGTGGCGAATGGGGTTGGTTGCTGGTGCTATTCGGCTTTCTGCTGGCGATAGCCAATAAGCTGCTGATGCGCCACCCAACCAGGCTTATCGCACGGCAGAAATTGCTGTTACGCATCCCGATTATGGGTTCACTGATGCGGGGACAAAAACTCACACAGATCTTTACGATTCTGGCGCTGACACAAAGTGCAGGCATTACTTTTTTACAGGGCGTAGAGAGCGTCAGAGAAACAATGCGCTGCCCGTACTGGGTGCAACTTCTGACACAAATCCAGCACGATATCAGTAACGGTCAACCCATCTGGCTGGCGCTAAAAAATGCCGGTGAGTTTAGCCCACTCTGTTTGCAATTAGTGAGAACAGGAGAGGCATCCGGCTCGCTGGATCTCATGTTAGACAACCTCGCCCATCATCATCGGGATAACACACTGGCGCTGGCGGATAACCTCGCAGCCTTACTGGAACCGGCGTTGCTGATCATAACGGGAGGAATTATCGGTACGCTGGTGGTGGCAATGTATCTGCCCATTTTCCATTTAGGCGATACAATGAGTGGAATGGGATAACGCTGGCGTGTTGCTCCACGCCAGCGTTGGGAGATTACAGGTTGTTGAAGATGCGGTTTTCTTGTTCCAGCACACGGATAAATGTGGTGCGCTTGGTCAGCTCTTTCAGGCGTGAAGCCCCAACGTATGTACAAGCTGAACGCAGGCCGCCCAAAATATCACGCGCGGTATTTTCAACCGGGCCTCGCAGCGGCAGCTTAACGGTTTTACCTTCTGCTGCGCGATATTCCGCAACGCCGCCAACGTGACGTTTCATCGCAGACTCGGAGCTCATGCCGTAGAACAGCATAAATTTCTCGCCGTTCTCCTCAACGATGCGACCGCCGCTCTCTTCGTGGCCCGCCAGCATGCCGCCAAGCATGACGAAATCGGCACCGCCGCCAAAGGCTTTCGCGACATCGCCCGGCGTGGTGCAGCCACCGTCGCTGACGATCATTCCGCCCAGACCATGCGCAGCATCGGCACATTCGATCACCGCAGAAAGTTGCGGATAACCGACGCCTGTTTTGACGCGAGTTGTACAAACAGAACCTGGGCCAATGCCAACTTTAACGATATCAGCACCGGAGAGGATAAGCTCCTCACACATTTCACCAGTCACTACGTTGCCAGCACAAATGGTTTTGGTCGGCCACGCTTCACGCGCTTTCGCAACGAACTGCACGAAGTGTTCGGAATAACCATTCGCCACGTCAATACAAACGAAATTTAATGCCGGGTTCAGGTCGAGAATCTGTTTAGTTTTTTCGAAATCCGCATCTGATGTACCGGTAGAAACCATCACATGTTTCAGCACATCAGCGGAAGAATTGTTGATAAACGCTTGCCACTCTTCGACAGAATAGTGTTTATGCACAGCAGTCAAAATATCAAAAGAAGCCAGCGCAGAGGCCATAGAAAATGTGCCTACGGTGTCCATATTTGCGGCGATAATCGGCACGCCGGACCAGCTCTGACCTGAATGTTTGAAGGTGAATTGACGTTCCAGTTCAACATCGGAACGGCTTTTAAGAGTGGAGCGTTTAGGGCGGATGAGAACGTCTTTAAAACCTAACTTCAGATCTTCTTCAATACGCATGTGCGGATTCCTGGGGTTAATGGCTATAAGGGTAAGAGCGCAACTCCAGTGACGTTATCATACGCACTAATCAATGCGGCGCAAGACTGCGAAATTGTCTTTTTTTACGCTACAATCCCATAAATTTACCTGGTAAATAGTGAGCGAACGTTTCATCAATTTCGCTTTCGTGCGCTCATTTTTAACGTTTTGATAATCATGATGAATTCCCGGGAATATAAATTATGAGGTATATAGTTGCCTTAACGGGAGGCATTGGCAGTGGCAAGAGTACCGTTGCCAATGCGTTTGCTGATCTCGGAATTAACGTCATTGATGCCGATATTATTGCGCGTCAGGTGGTTGAACCAGGCGCACCTGCGCTACATGCCATTGCTGATCACTTTGGCGCTAACATGATTGCTGCTGATGGAACATTGCAGCGCCGGGCCTTGCGCGAGCGGATCTTCGCCAACCCGGAAGAGAAAAACTGGCTTAACGCCCTGCTGCATCCGCTGATTCAGCAAGAGACGCAACACCAGATCCAGCAAGCTACTTCCCCCTATGTACTATGGGTTGTGCCATTGCTGGTAGAAAACTCACTGTATAAAAAAGCGAATCGAGTGCTGGTGGTGGATGTCAGCCCAGAAACGCAACTTAAGCGCACCATGCAGCGCGATGATGTAACTCGCGAGCATGTTGAACAAATCCTTGCTGCTCAGGCAACGCGCGAAGCCCGCCTTGCCGTGGCAGATGACGTCATTGATAATAACGGCGCACCGGATGCTATCGCATCGGATGTTGCCCGCCTGCACGCACACTATTTGCAGCTTGCGTCGCAGTTTGTCTCACAGGAAAAACCGTAATGCAGACCCAGGTCCTTTTTGAACATCCACTAAATGAAAAAATGCGTACATGGCTGCGCATTGAGTTTTTGATTCAGCAACTCACCGTTAATCTACCCATCGTTGACCACGCTGGCGCGCTGCATTTCTTCCGTAATGTCAGTGAATTACTGGATGTTTTCGAGCGCGGCGAAGTCCGCACTGAGCTGTTGAAAGAACTTGACCGGCAGCAACGTAAACTCCAGACCTGGATTGGCGTGCCTGGCGTGGACCAGAGCCGTATTGAAGCATTAATTCAGCAGTTAAAAGCGGCGGGGAGCGTATTAATTTCCGCGCCGCGTATCGGGCAATTTCTGCGTGAAGATCGTTTGATTGCTCTGGTGCGTCAGCGACTGAGCATCCCAGGCGGCTGTTGCAGCTTTGATTTACCTACATTGCACATTTGGCTGCATCTACCCCAGACGCAGCGCGACAGCCAGGTAGAAACCTGGATTGCCAGCCTGAACCCGCTCACCCAGGCACTTACCATGGTGCTGGATTTAATTCGCCAGTCGGCCCCCTTCCGTAAACAAACCAGCCTGAATGGTTTTTATCAGGATAACGGTGGCGATGCCGACTTGCTGCGTCTGAATCTGTCGCTCGATTCACAGCTTTATCCGCAAATTTCCGGTCATAAGAGCCGTTTTGCCATTCGTTTTATGCCGCTGGACAGTGAAAACGGACAGGTACCGGAACGTCTGGATTTCGAACTGGCCTGTTGCTAAGGAGTAAAAATGTCAGAAACTATTACGGTGAATTGCCCAACCTGCGGGAAAACGGTGGTGTGGGGCGAAATCAGCCCGTTTCGGCCATTTTGTTCCAAACGTTGCCAGCTGATCGACCTCGGAGAATGGGCTGCTGAAGAAAAACGAATCCCCAGCAGTGGCGATCTTTCCGAAAGCGATGACTGGAGCGAAGA
>OODN01000451.1_pt1 | contig 24593 bp, 26 predicted proteins | sample 1671651 | NCBI WGS metagenome assembly OODN01 (sample SAMN06348178, study PRJEB24527) | human gut metagenome | biome: human gut; feature: ankylosing spondylitis patient; material: feces | host: Homo sapiens | place: China | collected 2015-10 | reverse complement strand
TGCGTAGACCTATGATGTTGTTGGTTAAGGTTAAAAAGGTTTAATAAACAACTTCTAGTTTGTAGATGCAAATACATAGTAATTATGGTGTAGGGGACAAGGAATTGTTCCTTGCAAATCGCAATTTATAAAGGAGAATATTGATGAACCTATTTTTATGTTCGCACTTTTCAAGTGTAGGAAGTCTGATAAAGGAAGAAATTGAAAATAAAAAAGTCGCATTTATTCCAACAGCTTCGCTGCGTGAAGGCTACACCGGTTATGTCGGCTCGGCTCGAAAATTATTCAAAAAGTTGGGAGCAATCGTAACTGAAATTGATATTTCAACGGAGGCTTATTCAACGATACAGTCTGTTTTTGAAGATGCGGATGTGATATATTTTACCGGCGGAAATTCTTTTTTCCTTATAGACCAGCTCCGTAAAACGGGAACGGATGAGCTGTTGAAGAAAGAATTGGCAAAGGGAAAACTGATGATTGGTGAATCGGCAGGTGCGATTATATGCGCTCCAAGCATCCAATATATCGAGCAAATGGATGAAAAGCCGGAGGACTACTCACAAGAAGATGATGCAGGGCTTAATTTGATTGATTTCTATGTTCTTCCGCATTTTCTTACAGCACCATTTAAGAAAGTTACCGAGAAAATAATAACTGAGTTTTCGGATTTGAATCTATGCCCAATTAACAATCGTCAGGGAATTGTAATTGATGGTGAAGGTTCAAAGGTTATTTGCAAAGAGTAATTTAAAATTCCAGTTTGCTGCACTCGTTCCTAGCAGGGTTTGGGGCAGGCACGCCCCAACAAGAAGCCGTCCCAAAGGGGCAAGAATGGGGACTGCGGACGATTTCTTGGACCGTTACGCGGCCCTTCCCAGCGCGGAGCGGAACTCGGCCGGGGTGCGGCCACCGAGCGCATCGCTGCGCCTCTCCGTATTGTATCGGCCGATCCAGCCCCCGAGTTCCTCGATGAAGCGGGCGGGGGTCCAGTCCGACCAGTCCCTGCCGTGCCAGAACTCCTTCTTGAGCAGGCCGAAGAAGCCCTCCATCGCCGCGTTGTCCGGGCTGCAGCCCTTGGCGGACTGGATTGGCTACGCTGATGTGGACAGTTCCGGGAGAGGCGCAAGAGACGGGAAGGCCGTGTGCGCGTTCCTGCGCGAGGGCCGTGGGGAGGGGCTGCATGGGTACGGCGCCTGTCAACTCGGTCTACGTCTTTGTTGACCGGGTCGTACTCAATATCAACTTCACGGATGATGCCAAAACGGTCACCCGTGAGGAAGTGTTGGGTTCGAGTGCTGTGGACAATGTTCCAGTATGCTGGGATCGAACTCGCTAGCCGGAATCACACGGTACCCGTGACGCAGCAGCAGATCGACAAAAACACCATTGCCCACAGTGAGCGTGCCGCTAAAGGTGCCATCGTAGACGCGACCCGCACCGCACGAGGGGCTACGGTCCTGTAAGACGCACGCAGCGATCTCGGACGGGCCGCCCGCCTGCTCGCACATATCGAGCGCGCGCTCTGCACCCAGGCGAAACTCGCGATCAACCGAGATGCCCTCGCAGGTACAAACCTCGCCATTCACAATCTCGGACGGCTTGCGCGGTGTGGGCAAGCCGCCAAAAACCTCGGGGCACACCAACAGGACCTCGGTCCCTGTGCGTTCGCAGGCCTCGACCAACGCGCGATGGTAATTGTCGAGCCCGTTATATTTGCAGCTCTCTCCCATCAAGCAGGCACTCACCACGATCTTCATACATATCCCTCCCAAACAAAACGCCCCATTTGAGATAGAAACTCAAATGGGGCGTTCGACGTTGTGCAACCAGCCTTACTGCTGCTTTGGCATCAGCGGATTCTCGCGCGTGAGGAGATTCATGAACTCCTCGCCCGTGATCGTCTCCTTCTTGTACAGATAACGAGCCAGCTCATGGAGCTTAAACTTGTTCTCCTTGAGGATCTGCAGGGCGCGGTCATGTGCGTCCTCGATCAGCTTGGCGACGATCGCGTCGACGCGCTCGGCCGTACCGGGGGCACAGGTGAGCGACGTGTCCTGGTTGAGGTAGGCATTCTGAACGGTACCGAGCGCCATCATGCCAAACTCTTCCGACATACCAAAGCGCGTCACCATGTTGCGGGCGAGCTTGGTGGCCTGCTCGATATCATTGGCCGCGCCAGTCGTCATCTCACCAAAGATGAGCTCCTCGGCAGCACGTCCGCCGCAGTAGACAGCGAGCTTGTCGAGCACCTCCTGGCGCGTGGTCAAGAAGCGCTCGTCCTCCTCGACCTGCATGGTGTAGCCCAGAGCACCGCTCGTACGCGGCACGATGGTGATCTTCGTAACCGGCGCAGAACCCTTCTGGCGGGCGGCAACGATGGCATGGCCGATCTCGTGATAGGACACGACCTGTTTCTCGTGATCGGACAGCACCGTGGACTTACGCTGCTGGCCGGCGATGACGACCTCCACCGACTCCTCGAAGTCGTCCTGGGTTGCACGCTTGCGACCCTCGCGAACGGCGCGCAGGGCGCCCTCGTTGATGATATTGGCCAGGTCGGCGCCCGAGGCTCCGGGCGTGGCGCGGGCAATCGCGGTCAGATCGATCGGCGGCTCGGTCTTCACACTCTTGGCGTGAAGCTCGAGGATGTTCTTGCGGCCGGTCAGGTCGGGCAGCTCAACGGGGATGCGGCGGTCAAAACGACCGGGGCGCAGCAGAGCGGGATCGAGGCTGTCAGGACGGTTGGTGGCAGCGAGGACGACGATACCCTTGTGGTTGTCGAAGCCATCCATCTCGGTCAGCAGCTGGTTGAGCGTTTGCTCACGCTCGTCGTTGCCGCTAAAGCCGCCACCGTCACGCTTTTTGCCGATGGTATCAATCTCATCGATAAATACGATACAGGGGGCCTTTTCCTTAGCCTGCTTAAACAGGTCGCGCACCTTGGCGGCGCCACGGCCGACGAACATCTCGACGAACTCAGAGCCCGAAATGCTAAAGAACGGTACGCCCGCCTCGCCGGCAACAGCCTTGGCAAGCAGGGTCTTACCAGTGCCAGGAGGGCCCACGAGAAGAGCACCGCGCGGCAGCTTGGCGCCGATTTCCTCATAGCGCTGCGGCTTCTCCAGAAAGTCGACGACCTCCTTCAGGGATTCCTTGGCCTCTTCCTGACCAGCAACATCCTTAAAGGTCACGCCAACATCCTTGGAGGCGATAACGCGCGCACCGGACTTACCCAGACCGCCGCCGCCAAAGCCGCCGCCACCAAAATTCATGGACGGGCCGTCATCGCCCATGGCCTTCTTCATACGGCGGTTGAGCCACCAGCCGATGAGGAAGAAAATCGCCATGGGAAGGACGAGCGTGAGCAAGTAGTAAGTCATCAGGCCCGAGTTCTTATCGGGAACCACCGACTCCAGCGAGGCGCCGGCCTCGAGCACGCGATCGGTAAAGCCCGTGTCACTCGGCACGCCGGTCGTCTTGTAGGCGATGTTCTCGTCCTCGCCCTTCTTGGTGTAATAAATCGAGTAATCGTCCGTGTTGTACTCGACCTTGTCGACACTCTTCTTATCGAGCGCTTTGACAAACGTCGAATAATCGGTCTTCGTAATCTGCTGCGTGTGACCGATGTTGGGGAACAGAACGGTCGAGAGCACGAGGTAGACGACGAAGGCGATGAGCACGTAGAGGATCATATTCCGTCTACGTTTGTTGTCATCCATCTCCATCTGCTTGAACTCCATCTACTGGGGTTGATAATGCTAACTAGAATACCCAACCCGGCCGGCGATAAACCGACGCCGGGCACGAAAGAATAGAGATGGCATCACTCGAAGTCGGCAAGGTTCAGATCTATACGGGCGACGGCAAGGGCAAGACGACGGCTGCGCTGGGGCTCGCGCTGCGCGCCACGGGCTATGGACTTAACGTGCTCATGCTTCAGTTTGCCAAGAAGCTGCACTGCGCCGAGCATGATGCGGCACCACGCCTAGGGCTACGAATTGTACAGGCCGACCGCGACACGCCCGAGGCTTGCGCCGCACAGATCATGGAGCTCGCACGCAAGCAGATCTCACAGGTCGACGTTCTGATTTTGGACGAACTCGGCGAGGCCATGCGCCGCGGCTTCGTGACGCGCGAGGATGTCGAGGAACTGATCGCGATGAAACCCGACACCACAGAGCTCATACTGACCGGCCGCGGCCTGCTGCCCATCGCGGACCTCGCCGACCTGGTCACCGAAATGCGCCTCGTCAAACACTACTTCGACGAAGGCCTCCTGGCCCGCCAAGGCATCGAATACTAATTGATCCGAAGGGGACGAAGGGAAACGGATCATCGACATCACGACGGAGAGCAATGAGCCGTTTTCCTCCGTCCCCCCAGGGATCATTAGGCAGTGGCGCGGCCTAGCCAGTTGCCGCTGTGGTGGTAGATGGTGAACATCGTGGCGGTTATTACCCAGGTTACGGGGTAGACCAGCAGCAGATGCTCGAGCGAGGGGTCGAGCGGCATAATCGCGAACACCCACGCCACGCGGAGCACGACCGTGCCGAATATCGTGAGCATCATAGGCTGGAAGCTCACGCCAGCGCCACGGATGGAGCCGGACGCGTTTTCGATAATCGAGAAGATCGCGTAGAACGGCGCGATGAAATGAAGAATCGTCGTGGTGTAGGCCGAAATTGCGACATCGTCGATAAACAGACGCGAAAGCGGGCCCGAGAATACCAGCAGCACGGCAGACAGGCCACCGATAAGCACAAACGACAGCACGAGCGACGTGTGGTATCCCTTTCGCATGCGATCGTAATTGCGCGCACCAAAGTTCTGCGCCGAGAACGTAGTAATCGACACACCAAGCGCCTCGGTCACCATCCAGATAATGCCGTCCAGGCGACCGGAAAGACCCCAAGCGGTCGTAACATCGGCTCCAAACGAGTTGACCGACACCTGAATCAAAACGTTGGAGATCGAATACGCCGCAGACTGAACGCCCAGCGGCAAACCGCACGAAAGCATGCTCTTGCAAATGCCGCGATCGATACCGAGTTTGGATAGCGACAACCGCCACGCCCCCGGAGCGCGCATCATGCGGATCACAATCATCGTGGCATTGGTGCAGATAGTCAGCGCCACCGCGATGCCGCAGCCCAGCGCTTCCATGTGCAGCACGGCGACAAAGAGAATGTCGAGCGCCACGTTGACGAAGCAGCCGGAGGCAATAATGACCGCCGGACCGCGCGTGTCGCCCACGGCGCGCAACAACGCCGTCCCCATATTGAGCAGCAGCGCCGCAAACATGGCGGCAAAGTAGCAACGGGCATACGCCACACCCTCGGCCAGCAGCTCATGCGGTGTATTCATCAGCACAAGCATCGGCTCGACAAACACCATGCCCAGAATGGAAATGACAATGCCGCCCACCAGCGCGAGCGTCATGGCCGTATGGACCGATCGGCTCAAGCGCTCGTCATCGTGCTGACCAAAAAACTGGCCGGTAATAACGGCACATCCAGCACCAACACCGACGCAAAAACCAATGCAGAGCTCCGTAAGCACCATCGTGGCCTGAATGCCACCCAGCGCGAGCTTGCCGCCAAACTGACCGACGATATAGGTACCGATAAGCGTGTATGCCTGCTGAAAGAACGAACTAAAGAAGATGGGGACGCACAGCGACAGCAGCTGCTGCCAAATAACGCCCTGCGTTACATCGATAGCCGTAGATTTCTTAGCCACACGCCCTCCCCACCAGCGTACGTCAAACAACAAAACGGCACTTTAAAACGAAAGCCAAAACCAGCTTAGCACCGACCGACGTCGGCCGAAACGTCCCGAACCAGAGCCCGGTGCGAAATATCTGCCTAGTGATACAGCCCCCGCTGGTAGTGGTACTCGTTGCTCACATGCGGGCACAGTTGCCAAAAGGCGACGGCACTCGCAGCGGCAACGTTGAGTGAATCGACCCCGTGCGCCATCGGAATGCGCGCGGCTCGGTCGCAGCCGGCAATGGTCTTGGTGCCCAAGCCGGCACCCTCGGTACCCATAAAGATCGCTAGGCGGTCAATCTCCTGCAGCACGGGATCGTCCAGCGACACCGAATCATCCGTCAACGCCATGGCGGCACACGAAAAGCCGGCATCGTGCAGCGCCGCCAGCCCATCATGCGGCCATACGCGCGCCTCGCTGCCAATGCGCGTCCAGGGCACCTGGAACACCGTGCCCATGCTCACGCGGGCCGAGCGACGGTACAGCGGGTCACAGCAAGTGGGGCTCACCAAAATGCCATCGACGTTCAGCGCAGCCGCCGAGCGGAAAATCGCGCCGACATTGGTGTGGTCGACAATGCCCTCGAGCACGCACACGCGCACCGGGCGCTCACCCGCCGCCTCGACGACGCCACTCAAGAACTCGGCTACCGGAATCTGGCGTGGACGACGGAATGCCGCGAGCGCACCGCGCGTCACGTTAAAACCCGTCAGCTGCTCCATGAGCTCCATGGAGGCAACGAACACAGGAACCGGACCCGCGCCCTCGCGCACAACCAGGCGCTCAAACAGCGGCATCATCTGATCGAGCCAGCGTTCGCCCAAAAGAAAGCTCACCGGCTCGTATCCGGCGCGAACCGCACGCTCGATGACCTTGGCGCTCTCGGCGATAAAAATGCCCTTCTGCGGCTCCAGCACGCAGCGAAGCTCACGCTCGGTCAGTCGCACGTAGGCATCGAGCCGCTCGTCCTCGAGCGAATCGATTCGCAGCACCTCAACGGCATCAGTCATAGCAGCCAGCCCGCACCCTTCTTTACAGCACATCTATACCAAACGAGGCGACGCTAAGCGCCGCCCCATGCATTCAATCAACCCGATGATACCGTTCACGCCAGGCGATTTATGCCTCAACGCGACGATACGTCACGAACTCATAATCGAGACCCTCGTCACCCTCGCCCGAGGCAATCGTGGCAACCCCGCCACGCCGCGCAATCTCCCACGCGGGATCGGCGTCCAAGTCGGGAAAGTACGTGTCCACGGGATGGACGCAGTGGTTATGCGTGACCTCGGCCTCCACGCAGCACGGCAAAAACTGACGATACACCTCGCCACCGCCGATCACCCACGCAACGGGCTCATCGGCAACCACGGCGAGCGCTTCGTCGACGCTATGCACCACGTCGACGCCCTCGGCAGCAAAGCTCTCGTCACGCGTGAGCACGATATTGCGGCGGTTCTTGAGCGGACGCCCACCGGGAAAACTCAGCAGGGTCTTGCGTCCCATAATAACCGGGCACCCTTTGGTGCACGCCACAAAATGGCGCATGTCGGCGCGATTGGACACCACCATGTCGCCCTCGCACCCAATGCCCCAGTCATCGCACACGGCGACAATGGCAGAAAGCTTACACGTCATGCGCGTCACCTACACCGCAATGGGGATGTTCTTGACCTGCGGGCCGTGCTCATAACCCTCGACGATCAGGTCGTCGGTCGTAAACGCATAGAAGTCATGCACATCGGGGTTAAGCGTTACCTTGGGCGCGGCAAACTGCGGACGCTCGATAAGCTCGCGGACGATATCGACATGACGGTCGTAAATGTGGGCATCGGCAATCACATGTAGCAGCTCGCCGGGAATCATATCGACCGATTGCGCGACCATCATCAGCAAGATGGCGTACTGGCACACATTCCAGTTGTTCGCGGCCAAAATGTCCTGGCTGCGCTGGTTGAGAATCATGTTGAGCGTCGGTTTGTCATCCTGCGGGCGCTGCGTCACGTTATACGTCACGCTGTAGGCGCACGGATACAGGTGCATCTCGGACAAATCGCTAAACACATAGGTATTCGTCATAATGCGGCGGCTGTACGGCGTGTTCTTAAGGTCGTACAGAACGCGGTCCATCTGGTCGAAATCGCCCTCGGCATAATGGCTCTTTTGCCCAATCTGATACCCGTAGGCCTTACCGATGGAGCCGGTCTCGTCAGCCCACTCATCCCAAATATGGCTGTTGAGGTCATGCACGTTATTGGACTTCTTTTGATAGATCCATAGGATCTCATCCATGGCAGATTTGAGGGCCGTACGACGCAGGGTAAGAGCCGGAAACTCCTCACGCAGGTCATAGCGCGCCGTAACGCCAAAGTTTTTAATGGTATAGGCAGGGGTGCCATCCTCCCACACCGGACGGACCTTTTGTCCTTCGGTCGTGGTGCCATGGTCCAGAATATCGCGGCACATGGCTACAAACTGTTGATCAGCCTTGCTCATTGACCCTCCTGTCAGTCGCCTATAAGCGAGATTCATTGTAGCCCAGGCGCACGCGGCCCCACAGCCCTAACATAAGCCCTCATTTTCTGATATATGACAGAAGTTCCTTGCATAAATCCGCACGGTCGTTATTCTATTGTTGACATATGTCAGATATGGAGAGTGTATGGCAGGAAGACGCGAAAAATTGCGCCGCGTCGGGATCATCCCCGAATATCGCGGCTTTACCCCTGACGGCCTAGCCAGCGGAGACGCCATCGATATGACGATCGACGAACTCGAGGTCCTGCGCCTCTGCGACCTGGAAGGACTCAATCAGGAGGATGTCGCCCAGCACATGGGCATTGCCCGCGCCACGGTGGCGGCAATCTGCAGCCGCGCACATCGCAAGGTGGCAAACGCGCTGGTCAATGGACGCGCGCTCATCATCGAAGGCGGCAATATCGCATACTCCCCCATCACCACGACAACGGCCGCATGGCCAGCAAAGGAGGTCGACACCATGAGGGTGGCAACGACGTACGACAACGGCAACATCTTTATGCACTTTGGCCGGAGCGAGCAGTTCAAGATCTACGACATTCAGGACGGCAAGGTACTCAACGAGCAGGTCGTGGGCACCGGCGGCACCGGCCACGGTGCCCTTGCGGGCCTGCTCGCCAACGGCGGCGTGGACACGCTCGTCTGCGGCGGCATCGGTGGAGGCGCCATCAACGCGCTTGTCCAAGCCGGCATCACGGTATACGCAGGTGCCCAGGGCAGCTGCGACGCTTGCGTCGCGGCCCTTATCGCCGGCACGCTCGCACAGAACGGCGAGGCCACGTGCGGCTGCCACGGCCATGACCACGACCACGCCCACGAACATGGCGAGTCCTGCAGCTGCCACGGCCATCACGAGCACGAGGGCCACGAGGGCTGCGGCTGCCACTAACGGCACGGCACCGCGAGCTCGGGGCGCGACGCTGAACGCAATCCAACAATCAAAGCCAACAACAAAGGCCACCCGGTAACTTCCGAGTGGCCTTTGCCATATCAAGCTGGAATTACAGCCCTATTTCTTATTGCGCATCTGCGCTTCCATCTGGCGCAGCAGCTCCATATCGGACTTGGGACCGCCCGTACCCAGGCCGCCCATGCCGCCCAGACCCATAGCGTCCAGGCCAGGGATATTGGGCATGCGCATCTTCTTGCCCTTCTTTCCCTTTTTGCCCTTCTTGCCGCCGGCCTGTGCCTGATTGGCCATCGTGCGCATGCGGCCCATCATCTTGTTCATCTCGCCCCACTGCTTCATAAGGCCATTGACCTCGGTGGGGGTCACACCGGCGCCCTTGGCGATACGCGCGCGACGCTGGCCGTTGATGATGGAGGGACGCAGGCGCTCCTCCTTGGTCATCGACATGATGATGGCCTCGTTCTTGTCGAAGATGCCCTCGTCCAGGTTACCGCCCATCTGGTTGAGCGCGCGCTGGCCACCGGGGAGCATGCCCAGGATACCCTTCATGCCGCCCATCTTTTTGACGGCCTTCATCTGGTCGAGCATGTCGTTCATGGTAAAGCCCTCGCGCAGCATACGCTCGGCAGCCTCGAGCTGCTCGGCGTCAGCCGCCTCCTGGGCCTTCTCGATGATGCCGACAACATCGCCCATGCCCAAGATGCGCTTGGCCATGCGATCGGGATAGAACGGCTCAAGCGAATCGGGCTTCTCGCCCATGCTCACAAACTTGATGGGCTTGCCGGTCACCTGGCGCACCGAAAGTGCGCCACCGCCACGGGCGTCACCGTCGAGCTTGGAGATGATCACGCCGTCAAAGTCGGTGCGCTCGGCAAAGGTCGAGACGACGTTGACGATATCCTGGCCGGTCATGGCATCGACGACCATCAGCACCTGGTCGGGCTTGACGGCCTTCTTGATGTCGACTGCCTCCTGCATCATCTGCTCGTCGATCTGCAGACGACCGGCGGTATCGACAATGACCACGTCACGCAGGTGGTCGACGGCCTCCTGGATGGCGCCCTTTGCGATGTCGATCGGGTGCGCTCCGTCACCGCGGAAGACCGGCACGCCGATCTCGCCACCGAGCGTGGCCAGCTGGTCGGCAGCGGCGGGACGGTAGACGTCGCACGCGGCGAGCAGCGGGGAGCGGCCCTGCTTCTTGAGCAGGTAGGCAAGCTTTACGGCCGCCGTGGTCTTACCGGAGCCCTGCAGACCCACGAGCATGATGACATTGGGAATGCGGTTGCTAAAGACGAGCTTGCTCTCGGTTGAGCCAAGCATCTCGGTAAGCTCGTCGAGCACGATCTTGACGACGTTTTGCGCCGGCGACAGCGACTCCATGACCTCGGCGGTCATGCAACGCTCCTTGGTCTTGGCGACGAACTCCTTGACGACCTTAAAGTTAACATCGGCCTCGAGCAGCGCCATGCGAATATCGCGCATGGCCGAAGTAATATCGGCCTCGGTCAGCTTACCCTTGCCGCGCAGGCGGTCAAATGTGTCGTTGAGGCGATCGCTCAGGGAATCAAACACTGGTTACTCCTTAGTTGGACTCGCCCACCAGGGCGCGGCAGAAATCTTTTGCATTAAACTCCTGCAGGTCATCGACCTGCTCGCCCACGCCGATGCGCAGAATCGGGAGCTTGAGCTTCTCGGCCACGGCCATGGCGATACCGCCCTTAGCCGTACCGTCGAGCTTAGTCATGATAATACCGTCCAGGCCCAGCGCCTCGTTAAACTCGAGCGCCTGGTTCAGACCGTTCTGGCCAGTGGCGGCATCGATCACAAGCACGACCGAGACCTGCATGGGGCCGGCGGCCATATTGGCGGCGCGCTTACGCGTCACGTTGACCACCTTGGCGAGCTCGCGCATGAGCTCGGGGCTCGTGTGCAGACGGCCGGCGGTATCGATGAGCACCAGGTCGCTGCCGCGCTTATCGGCCTCGTCGAGCACGTCATAGCACACGCTCGCCGGATCGGAGCCGCGGTCACGCTTAATGACGGGGACGCCGGCGCGCTGGCCCCACACATCGAGCTGCTCGATGGCAGCGGCGCGGAAGGTGTCGGCCGAACCGATCACCACGTTCTTGCCGCGGGCGGCCATGGCGCTCGCAATCTTGCCGACCGTGGTGGTCTTGCCGGCACCGTTAATACCGACAAACAGCACGCAGCTCGGCGTATCGGAAAACGGGTCGCGCTCAACAGGCACAAAATGGCCCTCGAGCTGCTCGGCCAGGGCGCGGCGAAGCTGCGGGGCGGTCTTGAGGTTCTTCTTGGCCGCGGCGTCGCGCAGGTCATCGGAGACCTGAATAGCGACCTCGGCACCCATGTCACCCATGACGAGCGTGTCCTCAAGATCCTCCCAAAAATCCTCGTCGACCTCGCCGCCAAAGTAGAAGACCTCGTTGAGGGCCTCGCGGCTGCGCTCGAGTCCGCGCGAGAGTGCGTCAAAGAATCCCATTATGCATTCACGACCTTTCCGGTTTCGCGATCGAGTTTTTGCGAGACGACGCGACTGACGCCGTCGGCTTGCATCGAGACGCCGTAAAGGACGTCAGCATCCTCCATAGTACGGCGCTGATGCGAGATTACCAAGAGCTGCGTATCGGAACGCAGCACATCGAGGGCGCCGATGAGCTTGGACAGGTTGGCGTCGTCGAGTGCCGCCTCGACCTCGTCCAGCACATAGAACGGCACCGTGCGCGTACGGTATACGGCAAAGAGCAGGGCGAGCGCCGTCAGGCTCTTCTCGCCGCCCGACATGAGCATCATCTTGGTGATGCGCTTGCCGCGCGGCTGCGCCACGACCTCGATACCCGTCTCGGCCGGATGCTCAGGATCGGTCATCTCCAGATGAGCCTGGCCACCCGGGAACAGCATAGCGAAGATCTCGCGGAAGTTCGCGTCGACCTTCTCAAACGTCACAAGGAACGCCTTGCGCATCTTGCGATCAATAGCCACCGTGATCTTGGTGAGCGCCTTACGCGCGCTCACCAGATCGGCCAGCTGCTCCTCGATGTAATCGGCGCGGCGCTTGAGCTGCTCGTACTCCTCCATGGCAACTTGGTTCACGGGACCAAGGTTGTTGATCTGGCGCACAAGCTGGTTGAGCTCGCGCTCGGCGGCATCGCGGTCCGTGGGCGCGGGAAGCATGAGCGCTTCCTCGAGTACCGTGTTGCCATCGGCGGTAATGGCCTTAATGGCGGCCTCTACCTGCACCTCGAGCTTGCCACGCGCGACCTTAAACTCGTTTTGCGTGGCGGTGGCGGTATCGACCTTCTCCTTAGCGCGGGCAACCTCTGCCTTGGCATCCTCGATGGTCTTCTTGAGCGAAGCGGAGTCCGCCTCCTCCAGAGAGGCCTGGTCACGCAGACGCGCTGCCCAATCCGACGCGCGCTCCAGCAGGGCCGAATAGCGCTCGTGCATGGGATCGACGCGCAGGCGCAGCAGCTCGAGTGAGCGCGAGGCCTGGCGTGTTCCGCGGATACGGCGGTCGATGCCCTCCAGGCGATGCTCCAGATCGGGCACGCGGCCCTTCAGAGAACGAAGGCGCTCGCTCGTCTGGGCCAGGCGGACCTTGGCATCGGCGAGCTTGCCGGCGGCCTCGGAATCGTCACGGCGAACGCGGTCGAGTTCGTCGTTGGCTTCGGCAATCTGAAGGCCAAGATCGCTTGCCTGCGCTCGGGCCTCGTCACGCGAGCGGGTGAGCTCGTCCACGCGCGGGCGCGCAGCGCGAACGGCCTCGGCGGCCTGCTCGCGGCGCTTGGAGATGCGCACGCGCTCGACCTCGGCGTTGTTGGCGCTTTGCTCCAGGCGGCCAATCTCGGAGAGCAGCGAGCGGCGCTCGCCCTCAAGACGGGCGATCTCGCCGGCGGCATCGCCCTCAGCGGCACGCGCCTCTTCGACGGCCGCATTGGCCTCGACGACCTGATCCGACACATGCTCAAACACAGCAGCCAGATCGGGTTCCAGGCCCTCGAGCTCACGGATGCGACGCTTGCGCTCCAAAGCACCCGAAGCCTCTCCGGCGTCGAGCCCCACACGCACCAGGCCGCCGCAGGCGACGCGGGCGCCATCGGGGGTCACGTAAGTCACGCCGTCAACGACAGGCGCGGCCAGCGCAGCCGCCAAGTCGTCGACAACGTAATAGCCGCCGAGAAGGGCCTCGACAACCGGGCCATAACCGGAGCGCACGGACAGACGATCGACCAGACGCGTACCGGCAGCGCCATTGGCAGCAGCACCACCGCTCACGCCGCGCGCCACCAACAGCGCCTCGCCCGAAGCCTTCTTTTGGTCCAAAGCCGCACGACCGGCGCGCTCAAGCGTAGCGGCATCATCAAACAAAAGAGCATCGATATCGCCGGCAAGTAGTTGCTCAACCAGGCCCTCAAGCTCACGAGGGGCGTCGAGCACGTCGCCCAAACGGCCTGAGACATCATCGCCCAGTGCGCCCATCAGACGGCTCACCAGCGGCGAGCTGTCTGCCATGCGGGCATCAAGCTTCTTTTGGCTGGCAAGCTCCGAGCGCACCTCGGACAGCTTGTTGCGCGCCTCACTCTCACGATTACGCAAGTCCTTCAGGGCTGCACGGGCGACCTCGGTGGCCTCACGCGCATCGGCCTGGGCCTGGCGCGCTTCCTCAAGAGCACCCTCAAGCTCCTCGGCGCGGTCGCGACGGCTCTCGAGCGAGGCCGTGACTTCCTCGAGCTGATCATCGATCTGCTCCAGGCGCGAGGCGTACATATTGTCCTCGACCTCAGCGTTGCTCAGCGAGTCCTTCACCTTGGCGAGTTCGAGCGCCGCGTTATCGGCCACACGCTGCACATCGCGTTGCTCACGCGTAAGCTGCGAAATCTGACTGTCGAGCGCCACGCGCCGCTCGTGGAGCTGAGCGGCGGCAGGACCAGCGGCGTCAACGTCCTCCTGGGCCTGCATGTGCGCGCCGGTCACTTCCTCAAGCTGCGCACGCGCGTCCTCGAGCTCCTCTACCACTCGACGACGCTGATGCTCGGAGCTCGAGATCTGGCCGCGCATGTCGGACAGGCGCGACACCATGTTGTGGCCCTTTTCCTCGAGCAGGCGCATATCGGAGTTAATGCGGCCGACCACGTCTTGCATATGGCGGCGCTGCTCGCCCAGATCGCCCACAAACAGGCCCTTTTCCTCGAGCATGACCTGGAGCTTCTCGAGCTCGCGTTCCTTTTCGCCCAAGCGGTACTGCGCAAGCTCCAGCTCGGCGGCACCTTCCTTGGAGCGGCTCTCCAAGTCGTTCCACTGCGACTGCAGCGAACGCAGCTCGTCGACGGCTAGCATCTGCGTAAGCTCGTTCGCGCGCGAGGACAGCTCTTTGTACTTGCGCGCACGATCGACCTGACGCTCCAGCGGTCGCAGCTGACGGGCGATTTCCTTATTGATGTCGCGGGCACGCGTCAGGTGCTCGTCCATCGACTTAATCTTTTTGAGCGCACGCTCCTTGCGGCGCTTGTGCTTGGAGATGCCGGCGGCCTCCTCGATGAGGGCACGGCGCTCCTCGGGGCGGCTCTGCAAAATGGCGTCGAGCTTGCCCTGGCTGATGATGGAATGCGTATCCTTGCCCAAGCCCGAATCGTGCAGGATGTCCTGAATGTCCATCAGGCGGCACGGACTCGAGTTGATGAGGTACTCGCTTTCGCCCGAGCGATACATACGACGGGTGATGGCGACCTCGTCAAAGTCGACGGGCAGCATATGGTCCGAGTTATCGAGCACCAGCGTGACCTCGGCGACACCCACCGGCTTGCGCGCTGACGAGCCCGAGAAGATGACATCCTCCATGGCCTGGCCGCGCAGCTGCTTGGCGCTCTGCTCGCCCAGGACCCACAGAATCGAGTCAGAGATGTTCGATTTTCCCGAGCCGTTGGGACCGACGATGACGGTCAGGCCCGGCTCAAACGTCATATGGGCACGGTCGGCAAACGACTTGAACCCTTTGAGCGTGAGGGACTTGAGATACACGGCTCCTCGCTTAAACAGGCTTCTTGTTGAGAATCACGCCGTTGGTGGTGTAGCCCATGCGGTCAAGTGCCTCAAGTGCAGCGGCTCCCTCGGCTTCCTTCTTTGAGGAGCCGGAGCCGCGACCCTGGCGAATACCATCGATCAACACCACGGCGGTAAAGGTGGGCGCATGCGCCGGGCCCTCGGAGCCAACGAGCTTATACGCCGGGGGTTCGTGACCGTCGGCTTGCACGCACTCCTGCAAGAATGATTTGGGGTTCGCGGGGTGCTCGGCACGCTCGGAGGCCAGGTGCGGTTTGAGCGTACGATGGATAAAGTCCGCCGCAACATCCCAGCCGGCATCCAGGTACAGCGCACCCACGAGCGACTCGTAGACGTTCTCGAGCGCCGAGTGCAGGCCGCGCGCGCCGGTACCGGTCTCGGAGGCACCAAAGATGATGATGTCGTCGATGCCCAGCTCATGCGACACCTCGGATAGCGTAGCGCCCGAGACAAGCGACACCTTCAGGCGCGTGAGCTTGCCCTCGTCAAACTCGGGATAGGACTCAAAGAGCGAACGGGCGACGACGGCGCCCAAAATGGAATCGCCCAAAAACTCAAGACGCTCATAGCTGGCAGAAACCGGCTGGCCCTCGACGGCCGAAGGATGCGTAAGGGCCGCGCGCAGCAGCACCTTGTCATTGAACTCGTGGCCCAGAATCTCCTGGGCGCGCGTAAGTCGTTCGGATAAAGCCAAGACCTAAGCCTCCCTGGCGTTTTCGATCGCGTCGACGGCGTCGGCGACAGAGTTGAGCGAGAGCAGGGTCTCGTCATCGATCTCGAGATTGAACTCGTCCTCGATAGCCGTAACCAGTTGCAGGCGCTCGAGCGAGTTGGCATCGAGGTCGTCAAAGGTGGTCTCATCGCTAATTTCGGCAACATCGACGCCCAGAACGTCAGCAGCGACCTCGGCGATCTTGTCGAAGATTTCGGAGCGGTCCATAGCGCTTCCTCTCATAGTGCATGAATACCAAAAGAATGGTACCGCCCAGGCGGTACCAAGACACGGTTCTGATTCTACCCCACGAAGCAGGCCGCGAGGCACATAACAGCGCTCTAACTCGCTCTTACAAAACGATACCGTCCATAGAGTTGGCGACATTCTCGACCAGCCCGGCGCGCACGGCTTCGGCCGCCGCAAGCGTACCGTTTTTAACAGCTTCGACCGAGGTGGCGCCATGGCCGATCAGAACCACGCCGCGCAGGCCCAAAAGAATCGCGCCGCCCTTGGCGTCGCCAGAGAGCTTGGCCTTTATCTCACGCATCTGCTTTTTAATGAGCAGCGCGGCGATCTTGGTGCCAAGCGAAGACATAAAGACGCCCTTGAGCTCCTGCAACAAAAACTTGGCAGCGCCCTCGGTGGCCTTGAGCGCAATATTGCCCGACATGCCGTCGGCGACCACGACGTCAAAATTGCCCGACGTAAGATCGGTGCCTTCGCAGTTACCCACAAAGCCGGGAACGGCGGCTTTCATGGCCGGGAAGCAGGCCTTGGTAAAGTTGGAGCCCTTCTCGTCCTCGGTGCCATTGGCAAGCAGGCCCACGCGAGGATGCTCGATGCCCAGGACAACGCGGGCATAGGCGCTACCCATCTGGGCAAAACGCACCATGTCGTCCACCTCGACATCGGGGTTGGCACCCATGTCGCACAGCACCGTCAGGCCGCCGGCACGATTGGGCAGCGCATTGGTCAAACAGGGGCGCACCGGCTGCTTCTTGCCTTCGGCCATATATCTAAACGGTGTGACGTAGGCGGTCGCGGCAGCGGTCATGGCGCCGGTGGAGCCGGCGGAGAAAAACGCGTCCGCGTTGCCCTTTTTGATGGCGCGGCAGGCAAGCACGATCGAGGACTTGCGCTTGGTCATCACGGCGCGAATGGGATCGTCATCCATGGCGATAATGTCAGGGGCTTCCAGAGCCTCCACACGTGCATGGGCCGCGGCAAAGGGATTGACGATTTCGGCGGGACCGACTGCCAGGACCTCGATATCGGGATCGGCGGCAAGTGCAGCCTCGATACCATCGAGAACAACCTGAGGTTTCTCGTCTCCGCCCACAACGTCTACACAAACGCGAACGTTACTCATATACATACTCCTTATACAAAAATGGCCGACTCATTGAGCCGGCCATTGTGGTTCCATTTGGAACGGCATCGCATCCAGAGTATACCGTTACTCGGTAACGATAACCTCGCGGTCCTTGTAGAAACCGCAGCTGGGGCACACGTGGTGCGGAAGCTTGACAGCGCCGCAACGGGGGCACGTGGACTGAGCCGCAGCCGAGATCTTCATGTTGGCGGAACGACGGGTGTGAGTGCGGATACGACCCTGCTTTTGTTTAGGTACGGGCATAGTGACCTTCCTTATGAACTATCCAGTGTGGCGATTACGCGCAAGTAGCGATACTACCACAGTTTTACTCATCGAGCTTGAGATTCTTCAATGCTGCAAATGGATTTTCCGTGGCAGCGGCCCATTCTGCCTCTGCCTGGGCGGCGCAATCGCATTGCTCGACGTTGAGATTGCAACCGCAAGTGGGGCACAGGCCGCGGCAATCGGGCTTGCACAGAACGACAAACGGCGTGTCCATGACGACCGCGTCGTTGATGGGCTCACCCAGATCGACGATGCGGTCCTCACCCAGGAGCTCGTAGCCGTCCTCGTAGGCCTCGGGATCCTCGGGCTCCTCGAAGAGGTAGAACTCCTCGATCTCGCCGGCGATATCAAACGAGGCAGGCTCCAGGCAACGGTCGCACTCGCCGGTGGCGTGCGCGCGGACCATGCCCGTGAGCAAGACACCGGTACCGGCATTGGTAAAGACAACGTCGTAGACGATGCCGTCCTGTAGCTGGTACTCCTTCTCGCCCACCGTGTAGGTGGCAACATCGACCTTGCCGGTCAGCGGATACGAATCACCAGGAAACTCGAGCTGCTCGGAAAGATCGACGGTAACGCTCGGGAACTCAGCCATTACCACTGACCATTCTGTTGGGCGGCACCCTCGTTGAGCTGCTGACGGCAACGGGTAACGGTGCCGGTCAGGCTCTTGAGGTTCTCCTCCAGGTGCGTAAAGACCTGCTCTGCGTAGTCCTCGGCAGCATAACGCGTCTCGCGCTCGTACTGCTGGGCACGATCGCGGATGTCGTCGGCCTGCTGCTGTGCCAAGCGGACGATCTCCTGCTCACCGGCAATGGTGAGGGCCTGCTGCTGAGCGTCGGCGATGATGGAATCGGCCTGAGCGGCGGCGGAAGCCATAAGCTCCTCGCGCTCCTTAAGGATACGGCGGGACTTCTGCCACTCCTCGGGATAGCTCATGCGGATCTCGTCGAGGATGTTGAAGAACACGTCGGCGTCGATGACCTTGAACTGAGCGTTCTTGCCGAAAGGCGGCTTGGCTTCCTCGATCAGCCCTTCGAGCTCATCGACCAAGCTGACGATCCTATCGCCAGGAAAATTCTCGCCCGGCATCCGGTCTCCTTTCATAGGTAACATATCATCGTGCTAGTTTACCACATGCCACCAGGCAATAAAAAACGTCACGAAAAGCGGTGTCTGAGCGCTTCGACCACGTTGGGCGGGACAAACGTCGATACATCGCTGCCGAGCGAGGCGATCTGGCGAACGACCGAACTCGAGATATAGCCGTACTGCGGCGCACTCATGACAAAGATGGACTCCAGCTCGTTATCCAAGCGATAGTTGAGGTCTGCCTGCTGCAGCTCGTACTCAAAGTCGGTCATGGCGCGCAGGCCCTTGACAACGGCCCCCGCCCCCTGCTCGCGAGCGAAGTCGACCAAGAGGCCGGTAAAGGGCAGGACCTCGACGCCGTCGATATCACCGAGCGCCTCGCGAGCCAGCGCCACGCGCTCATCGAGCATAAACGTGGTGCCCACGCCGTTTTTACCCTGCGACTCGGCAACAGCGACGATCACGCTGGGAAAGATGCGACGGGCGCGGCGGATCACATCGATATGGCCAAACGTGATGGGATCGAAGGTGCCCGGGACGATCACGCGGTTGATGGTGTCATTCATGGGCGTTCTCCTGAACCGTCATGGCATCGTTGTTGTGAGCATCGGTGCCGGTGCAATCTTCCTCACAATCGTCATCGCCGACCCAACGAAGCAGGTCGACCGAGGTAATGCCGTAGCGCTTCTCGCGCACGATCTCAAAGCCTGCCGGATGCGCGCCCGCATCGGCGGCGGCATGCTCAAACAGGGCATAAGCGCCAGGTGCAAGCAGACCCTGCTGAGCCAGGTTCTGCAGCAGTATCTCGACCGGCTCGGCACCAAAAGCATAGGGCGGGTCGAGCAGGACCAGATCAAAGGGGCCGCCCGGCACACGACCGCGCGAGGCGCTCGCCAGCATGTCGCCCGTTACCACGCGCCAACGCGCACGGTCACGGCAGAGCGACTCGATATTCTTGGTAATGAGCCGCGCGGCATTCCGTTCGATCTCGAACGTCGTGAGCGAGCGGGCACCACGTGAGAGCATCTCTAACCCTAAGGCGCCGGAGCCGCCAAAGGCGTCCAGCACGCGGACCTCGTCCAGATCGAAGTCGAATGCCGACATGACCATAGATGCGCATGCCTCGCGCACACGATCGGTCGTGGGGCGGGTGACATCGCGACCACGGGGCTCCTCGATCTTACGACCGCGCCATTCGCCGCCGATGATTCTCATCCTCCGCTGACCTCCTTAAAAATGTGTCGATATCGCATGGCGACCGCATCGCGCAGGGGACGCGTCGCCACGGAGTCAAGGTTGCAAGCATACCGCAAGAGCTCGACTGCGTCCAAATGGGCCCACTCGATCAGCTCCTCGTCGGCATCCAGATCGACAAAGCGCAGAGTCACACCGCCATGCTGGCGGTACCCCAGGATTTCGCCCTCGTGGCGCAGACGAAGGTCCATCTGGGCGAGCGTAAAGCCGTCCGAGGTCTTTTCGAGCGACTGGAGACGGTCTTGCGCCGCCGAAGCGCCGCCGTTGCCCTTGGAGTGCGTCATGACCAGGCAGGTGCCCGACACGCTGCCGCGGCCCACGCGGCCGCGCAGCTGGTGCAGGGCCGCCAACCCAAAGCGCTCACCGTTCTCGATGACCATGACGGTGGCGTTGGGCACGTCGACGCCCACCTCGACCACCGTAGTCGAGACGAGCACGTCGATCTCGCCGCGCTTGAAGGCATCGATAACCTGGTCCTTCTCCCCCGCTGGCATGCGGCCGTGAAGGCGCTCGATGGCAAGACCCGGCAACGCCAGACGCAGGCGATCGAGCTCGGTCGCCGTATCGTGCAGCGGCACGGGGACCGTCACGCGGCCCTCGTCGTCGCGGGCGATACCGGGCACGTCCTCCAGATCATCGGCCGAGTCACTCGGCTCCACGAGCGGACAAATCACGTAGGCCTGCTGACCCTTTTCATGCGCCTCGCGGATGGCGCCATAGGCAAGGTCGCGGCTCGACTCGGTAAGCACGCGTGTCGTCACGCCAGCGCCAGGGACGGGCCGATGGCGGATGATGCTCGTGTCCAGATCGCCGTAGACCGAAAGCGCCAGCGTACGTGGGATGGGCGTTGCCGTCATAACGAGCAGATCGGCACCAGGGCCCTTCGCACGCAGGGCGTTGCGTTGGCCGACGCCAAACCGGTGCTGCTCATCGATGACCACGAGCGACAGATGCTTGAACGCAACGTTATCCGAAAGCACCGCGTGGGTGCCAAAGAGGACATCGAGCTCGCCCGATTCCAGCTGCGCATGGATCCGCTCGCGCTCGGCCGCCGGCGTGGCGCCCGTCAGGAGCGCCCAGGTCATGCCAGCCTGCGAAAGCAAGGGGCCGGTCTTATCGGCATATTGACGCGCCAGCACGCCCGTGGGCGCCATAACGCAGGCCTGCGTGCCGCTATCGGCAGCCACAGCCAGCGCGCAGGCGGCAACAGCGGTCTTGCCGGTACCGACATCGCCCAGCAGCAGGCGGTTCATCACGCGCCCGCCATCGCACATATCGCGCAGGATATCTTGGAACGCGGCCTCCTGCTCGTCGCTCAGCGAAAACGGCAGGGCCTGCTTAAGCGCGGCCAGGTGCTCGCCCGCGGCGTGGGCATAGGGCACCACATCGACCAGGCCGCCGTCGTTGCGCAGGCGCAGCGCCAGCTGCAGGTAGAGGCACTCCTCGTAGGCAAGCCGTGCGCGCGCGATATCGCGCTCAGCCATGCTCGAAGGAAAGTGGATCGATCGAAGCGCACGAGCATAGCTCATCAGGCGGCGCTTGACGCGTAAGCGTGCGGGAATCGGGTCGAAGGGATTGCCGACGACCTCGAGCGCGCCACTTACGATGCGGCGCATCCACGCCTGGCTCACGCCATCACTCACGTAATGGACCGGCAGGATAGTGCCCGCGGCGCGCCCTTCCTCAAGCTTTTCAAAGTGCGGCGAGGCCATCTGCTTAAAGCCGTAGGCAAACTCGACCTTACCCATCACGGCCAGGCGGTCGCCCTGCTTAAGCTGCTGGGCAATCCAGGGCTGGCGGAAAAAGGCGACCTGCAGCACGCCCGTCTCGTCAACGAGTGAGAAGATCGGAAGAGCGTCGTGTAGGGACCTCGGTCACCTGCATGCGCGGACGCGGCTGCTTTTGGACGACACGGTCGACCGTGGCGATGATGGTGCACACGGTACCGATGGGCGCCATCTCGATGGACCAGGAGCGCGTAAAGTCCAGGTATCGATGAGGGATATGGAGAAGGAGGTCCCCCACCGTCCGAATTCCCAGACGGCGAAGGGCCTCCTCACGTTTACCCGAAACATATTTGAGTCGCGCGATATCCTCGTCGAGCGCATTGCTCTGGGCAAAGCGATCCGAGACGCGCGGCACGGAGCAGAGCTCGGACATGGGCAGATGCCTACTCGATCGAGAAGATCACGGGATAGAGCGGCTGCTCGCCACGATGGGCGTCGATCTCCAGGTCGGGCTGAGCCTCCTCGATAGCGTCGACGATCTCCTGGAAGGCCTCGTCGGACAGCTCCTCGCCGGCCAGAATCGTCAGCGCGTCGCCCTCCTCTTCCTCCTGCATGCGGTTGATGCAATCGAGCGTGACCTGCTTCACGTCGGAGCCGACCACATCGATGGAGCCGGCCATGATGCCCATGACGTCACCGGAGTGAATTGGCGAACCGTCGGAGGCGCTGGAGTCGCGCACGGCGCGGGTGACCTCGCCATCGCGGACCTCGCTGATGGCGTCGACCATAGCGGCGACGGCATCCTCGAGCTCGGAATCGGGCAGGACCGCGAACAGCGCGGAGAAGGCCTGCGGAACGGTCTTGGTGGGAACGACGGCGACCTTCTTGTCGGTGCAGGCTGAGGCAGCGGCCTCAGCGGCCATGCGGATGTTGCCGTTGTTGGGCAGGATGATGACCGAGGTCGCGTTGACCTGGTCAACAGCGCCCAGCAGGTCTGCAGTCGAGGGGTTCATGGTCTGACCACCCGACACGATCACGTCGACGCCGAGGGACTTGAGGATGTCTGCCTCGCCGGACCCAGCGGCAACGGCGACAAAGCCCAGCGCCTTGGCGGGCTCGGCGGCCTTTTCCTGGTCCTCATGAATCTTGGCGGTACGGTCGTGGGCCTCCATCTCCATGTTGTGGATAAAGACCTCGTAGATCTGACCAAGCTGAAGCATGTGCTCGAGCACCAGGTTGGGGGTGTTGGAGTGCACGTGGATCTTGTAATCGGGGTAGGCGCCCACGAGTAGCTCACAGTCGCCCATGGAACCCAGGAACTTAAGGCACTCATCCTCGTCAAACGGGGCGTCGGCCTTAAAGAGGAACTCGTTGCAGTAGCGGAACTCCGAGCCCTCCCAATCGTCGTTGGCCTCGATCTCAACGCGGCCAAGAGCGGCGTCGCGTGCAGAGCCAGCGGAATCGAACGTAGCGGAGAAATCCTCGACAACGGTGCTGCGGCCAAGAGCGGCAGCTACGAAGTTCTCGAGGAAGATGGCAAAGCCAAAGGCGCCGGAGTCGACCACGCCGTTCTCCTTCAGAACGGGCAGCAGGTCGGGCGTGCGAGCGACGGACTGGTAGGCCTCGACGACGATGGCATCGAGCGCGTCATCGGCCGAGAACTTCTTCTTTTCGCACTCGTCGGCCTTGGTCGAGACATCGCGCAGCACCGTGAGAATCGTGCCCTCGATGGGCTTACGGACGGCCTGGAAGGCGACCTTGACGGCGCGGCGGAACGCATAGGCGATGTTGGCGGACGTGATGGGCTCATCAGCAGAGACGAGACCCTCGGCCACGCCGCGCAGGATCTGAGAGGTGATGACGCCGGAGTTGCCGCGGGCACCCATCAGGGAGCCGTGGGTGATGGCGCCGGCGATGGCCTCCATATCGGCATCGGCGGGAAGGGCGGAAAGCTCCTTGGTCACCGAGGCGAGCGTGAGCGACATGTTGGTACCGGTGTCGCCGTCGGGTACGGGGAAGACATTGAGCTTGTTGATCTCCTCGGCCTTGTCGGAAACAGCAGCCGCAGCGATCGGAAAACAGGTGCGAATGGTCTTTGCAATCATGGGTATTTGAATCTCCGTTTTCGGATGCTAGTTCAGACGGCTCTTGAGCGCGTCGATGTGAATGCCGATCTTAAGGCTGGCGGGATCGATCTGGGCGATCTCCTGCAGGGTGAAGGCAACGGAGCTCGAAAGATTGTGGCAGACGGACTTCATGTTGACGCCGTTCTCGAGCACGACGTGAAGATCGACCGTAAGGCCGTTCTCGTCGGCGGAGACAAGCACGCCCTTGCGGAGGCGCTGACCGGCAAGCAGGCGCACGCTCTCGGCGCCCTGGAGCTGCTCAGCCATACCGACGACGCCATAGCACGTCATCGCGGCATAACCGGCAATATCGGCAATAACGTCGTTCGAGACGCTCAGGCTGCCGTTGATGGTCTCAGACACAAGAATCTCCTTATCTGGTGCTCACGGCACCATGTCGTGGGAGCAATCATTGCAATATTCTACAACGACCGCGCCATGTTGAGGTGATGGGTCGCGGGATTACATCCTCGACACGAAATGTTGATATGGCAACGTTCGAGTCAAGTGGTCGCGGCATGAAAAAAACCCGCCGCATAAGCGACGGGTTTTACAACCTGGCTCCCCGGGTAGGACTCGAACCTACAACAGCGCGGTTAACAGCCGCGTGCTCTACCATTGAGCTACCGAGGAATTAAAAAGCCCAGCGGAATGGGCTGAGAAATTCTGGCTCCCCGGGTAGGACTCGAACCTACAACAGCGCGGTTAACAGCCGCGTGCT
>OODN01000445.1_pt1 | contig 24805 bp, 20 predicted proteins | sample 1671651 | NCBI WGS metagenome assembly OODN01 (sample SAMN06348178, study PRJEB24527) | human gut metagenome | biome: human gut; feature: ankylosing spondylitis patient; material: feces | host: Homo sapiens | place: China | collected 2015-10 | reverse complement strand
TCAAAATGATGGCAGACACAGATAAAAGACGTATGACAAATTATAACTTTTACACGGAGCAGAAATGGGGGAAAGCCAGTAATTATACGTTGTGCCTGAACAGTTCACAGCTTGGATATGCCAGGTGTGAGAAGATAATTATGGAATGCAGTAAATAACCAGAAGTGATAATTATATGATGTGATATATCTGTAAAAACAGGAGGATAATAGGTAATGCTAGAAAAATACAGAAAATCAGCAACATAGTCTCTTCATTTTAGTGTGACTGGAGATGGTATCAGAGATTTTATTTCCAGTATTATTGCAGTTATATCAGTATTGGTAATATTAGTAGGAACTTATATGACGTCAAGAGAAATCAAAAATTGTAAATGATAAATTGTAAAGTATTGTGCAATGTCCGCTCCTTTTGTGTTGACTTTGTAATTTTTGCAGGTGTACTGGAACTAATCCAGAAACAGTTCATATTGTTTCAACATTAACATCAGTAAGTCTTTGGAAAATATTGTTGGGATACCATCAGCATTGTGGTGGAAATAATGCGTACAGCTATCGCAATCTACTTTGCATACAGAATTAAATTATAAAATTTGCAAATGTTTATTGACTCTACAACCGATATAGAGTTTATGATATGCTCATATCAGATAAGAAAGAGGAAAATGCTGTGGAAAAAAATCTTACAACTGGAAGTGTATTCAAAAATGTAATTTTGTTTTCCCTTCCATATCTGCTTTCCTATTTTTTGCAGACACTCTATGGAATGGCAGATTTGTTTATTATTGGGCAATATGATGGTGTAGCAAGCACAACTGCGGTATCTGTCGGTTCGCAAATCATGCATATGATTACTGTTATGATTGTAGGTCTTGCGATGGGAACAACAGTAAGTATTGCACAGGCAATTGGAGCTGATAATAAAAAACAGGCATCTAAGGCAGTTGGTAATACCATAGTTTTATTTATGGGAGTTGCTATCGTTGGAATGGCATTGCTGCTTATGCTGGTACACCCTATTGTATCAGTAATGTCTACCCCTGCGGAGGCTGTAAATGGTACGGTCACATATCTGACAATCTGTTTTATTGGTATTCCATTTATCACGGCGTATAACATCATCAGCGCCATTTTCAGAGGTATGGGAGACAGTAAAAGTCCGATGTATTTTATAGCCGTAGCATGTATTGCAAATATTGTATTGGATTATCTTTTTATGGGAACATTTAAACTTGGTCCTGCGGGTGCTGCACTTGGAACGACTATTTCACAGGCAATCAGTGTGTTGGTATCAGTGATTGTTATTATAAAAAGAAAAAGTGTTGTGCTAAGTAAGAAAGATTTCAAACCTTATCGTGAGGTAATGGGGAAAATATTATATATCGGTATTCCAATTGCTGTGCAGGATGGCCTGATTCAGGTTGCTTTTATTGTGATAACGATTATTGCAAACCAGAGAGGATTAAACGATGCAGCTGCCGTTGGCATTGTAGAGAAAATTATAAGCTTTCTGTTTCTGGTTCCGTCTTCTATGTTATCAACTGTTTCAGCTCTTGGGGCACAGAATATCGGAGCAAATAAACCAGAAAGAGCAATTGCAACACTGAGGTATGCTGTGTTGATTGCAGTTGGATTCGGAATATTGGCAACTATTACAATTCAATTTACCGCCGGATCAATCGTAGCTTTATTTACCGATGGAAATACATCAGCTGGAGCAGATGTGATAAGGCTTGGCAGTCAGTATTTGCGAGGCTATATTTTTGACTGCATTTTTGCAGGTATTCATTTTAGCTTCAGCGGTTATTTCTGTGCTTGTGGAAAATCCGGATTGTCATTCTTACATAACATTCTGGCAATTGTACTGGTTCGTATTCCGGGAGTTTATCTGACATCAAGGCTATTTAAGACAACATTGTTACCGATGGGACTTGCAACAGCAGCCGGTTCGTTGTTATCAGTTTTTATCTGTGTGATTGCGTTTTATGTCATATACCATAAAAAACCGATAAGGAAGGATCATCATTTCTTCGGATATCATTAAGTTCGTTATTAAGACGTTCTGCCTACTGACGCAGAACGTCTTCTTTTGTTTGATAATTTTTATAAAGGGAGAATTCTATATCGTTCGTGTCGAAAAAATGTCATTTCACGCAGATGGCATTTTTTTAAATGCCTTTTATTGTATAATATGATGTAAGTAAGATACAACGTATTTTTATAATAGTTTTACGAATCAATTATTATAGTGTTTTATAATGTTAAAAATATTGTAAAAATGTTGTCAAAAATACGAGAAGTGCGATAAAAGGAGGAAGAGTTTATGAGGTATTCAAACTTAAAAAAGCTTGCTGCGGTAGTATTATCTATCGGAATGGTATTTTCAAGCAGTGCTGTGACTGGTTTTTCAGCAGATAACAGCAAAATGATACCTACGATTGTTGAGAGCTCATATAGCCAGGCGGCAGCAAATATTGATGATGAATATGCCTATGATGGAACATATGTTGATAAATGGGGGGGGGATACGCGTAAGGGTAGTCAGCTTGGAGTGACATATACAAAGGATGCAACAGAATTTAATATATGGGCCCCTGCGGCAACAGGTGTAAAAGTTAATATTTATGAAGCAGGTGCGGGTAATGCTAGTAATGCCTGTAAGATAGGATCTTATACATTAGAGAAGGTGTCTAGCAGTAAAGAATGGAATGGTATATGGACTATAACGCTTTTAGGTGATTGGGGTGACTTATATTATGATTATACGATTACCACAACAGCTGCTTATAATAAGGACAGCAATCAAACACAAACATATAATATTCAGGATCCATATTCGGTTGCTGTCAGTGAAGATGGAAAGTATTCATATATTACAGACACTTCTACAATATCACCTGAAGGTTGGGATAACGACAGGCACGTATATGTTGATTCAACAAAAGCCAATACTGTTTACAGGATAAGTGTCAAGGATTTTTCATCAGATGCTGAATCGGGTATGGCGGCTGGTGGAAAGTATAGTGCATTTACGCAAAAGGGTGCAAAAGTAAATAGTGCGGGAGAGCTTGTATCAGGTATCGATTATTTGAAAGAGCTCGGTGTTACGACAGTACAGCTTGCACCGTTTGCGGATTATGAGGCTGATAGTGAATATGAGATTTTAAATTATAATGCACCTGAGACCAGTTATGCTTCCAATCCGTCGGACTGCAAGACTGTAATAAAAGAATGTAAAGAGATGATTCAGGCACTCCATAGTGCAGGATTTTCTGTTGTGATGGAGATGCCTTATACGCATGCTTCAGAGGAAAATTCTCTTGAAAAGTCAGTTCCGGGCTTTTTTACAGAATAAATAATTCCGGAGGCAGGTATACAACAAATACTGGATATGGCAATGAGTTTGCCACAGAGCGCAAGATGTACCGTATTTATATGGTTAATTCCATGAAATATTGGGCAGAGGAATATCATGTGGATGGATTTTCGCTGGATTTGATTGACTGTGTAAATATGAAATACAGAGGTACATTTCAAGTAAATAAATGGCTGGATGATATAAAGAAATCATTGGCAGAGGAAGATGAAAATCTGGTTATCTGGGGAGATAATTATACCAAAGAAGAAAGGCAGAATAAGACTTCAGTTTATGATGAAATTATTGGTACAACAGGTGGTACTTATGGCGATAGAAATGAAAAAGCCGTAAAAATCTATAAGCAGAAAGCAGCAATGAAATATGCCACGCCGGGAACATTGTTTATGGATGGCGGAGAGGAAATGTGTAACAGCGTTAAAGAAACAGGCAGCAGTTGCCTTGAATGGAAGGATTCGGCAAATTACGCAGATGTAGTCTCATATTACAGAGGACTTATGCAGATACGAAAAGCATTTTCACCGCTTGCGAATAGTCAGGAAATAACAGATTCGGAAGCTTATGTGCTTACAGGTACCAAAGCTGATGAATGGGACACTATGGCAGTATTAAATAATGATTCAGATGTGGCAAAAGAAATCACAATTCCGGTTCAGACAAGAGCTGCCACAGACTGGGTTGTTATTGCTAACGGCGAAAGTGCAGGAGTTACATCGCTTGGTGAAGTGTCTGGCTCAGTTGTAAATGTTCCTGCGTATACTACAATGCTTCTTGTAGACAGGAATAGCTTTGAGAATGTGGCTGTAACCTCAGACAAAGGAAAAGTAATTGTTAATTATGTGATAAAAGATAGTGGGCAGAAACTACGTGAATCGATTACACTTCAGGGTACACATGGAACGAATTATGCGGTGCCTGATAATATTAAGATTCCATCAGGATATGCTTTTTTAAGTCAAACAGGCAATAAAAGGGGTGTGTATACATCAGATACACAGACAGTTACATATTATTATGAAGCGATAGATCCAGATACAGTAGTAGACGGAATTAAAAATAATGGAGTGTACTGTAAGAACGCAAAGTTTAAAGTGACTTCTCCTGATTATACACAGGTAATGGCAGGAAATAAAATACTTATACCTGATGCTGACGGTGCTTATACTGTATCTGCGGCAGATAGCACACAGACAATAGCATTGACAGATAGTGAAGGATATAGCATTTATCTGTCTATTACAGTAAATGCAGACCACACAATAAATAACAGCGACTGCACAAAGGAATCGACCTGCTCTGTCTGCCAGCAAACATTTCCGGCACAGACAAGTCATAGGTTTAGTGCCAACTGGACAAAAGACGATACTAGTCATTGGAAGGTGTGCGAGAATGACGGCTGTACGGTAACAACAAAAAAAACAAAACATAGCGGTACAGATGATGGCGATTGTACAACGCCTGTAATATGTGAATGTGGTGAGGTTGTTACAGCAGCAAAGGCAGAACATATATATGATGAGTGGAAGTCAAACGGTAATGGTACGCATACCCGCAAATGTATAACTGCAGGATGTACAAAAGTAGAAACAGCAAACTGTGCGGGAGGAGAGGCAACATGTAAAAAGAGAGCCGTCTGCACAGAATGTAATGCAGAATACGGCACATTAAACCCTGCAAATCATAACGGCAATGAAGTGTGGGAACAGACAGCAGAAACACATCAGAAAAAATATGACTGCTGCGATAAGGAAGTATCAGTAAGTGAAGCACATGATTGGGAAAATGGTGTGTGCAAAGTTTGTAATTATCAGTGTGGACATACAGGAGGAAATGCAACCTGTTTGAAAAAAGCGTTGTGTACAATATGTGGTGAAGAATATGGCACTTACAATATGAGTATACATGAAGACTTTCATTTAGTAGCGGCAAAGGAAGCTACTATGACAGATGAAGGAAATATTGAATACTGGTATTGTAATGCCTGTGACAGATATTACATCAGGCAGGATGGGCTTGTTGAAATTGAAAAATCACAGACTGTTATTGCAAAGCTTAAAGATACAACACCACCGGCAGATGTAACACCACCGGCAGATGTAACGCCACCGGCAGATGTAACACCACCGGCAGATGTAACGCCACCGGCAGATGTAACGCCACCGGCAGATGTAACACCACCGGCAGATGTAACACCACCAGCCGATATAACACCTGCGACCGATACGTATAAAGAAGCTAAGGCAGAAGCAGTAAAAGAACAGACTCCTGGTACGGGAGATGACAAACGTACATTAGCATGGCTTCTTATGTTTGTAATAGGAGGAGCAGGAGTAATAGTATTTGGTAAGAAAAATAAGTTTACAGATAAAATTTAAAATGGAGTAAAATAATAAATTGCTGGAATTCTGGTTCATTTATAGAATCTGAGTTCCAGCTTTTTGTATAAGACAAAAATTTTGTGTTATAATGTTTTACAGGATTTTTGATGGAATATTTATTTACGAGGAGGAAGCAAAGGGTGGATGAATTGAAGTGCAATAATTGTAAATATAAAACTAATGTATCCAATACAGAGGAAACAGGAACTGCAATATGTTCATATCCGCAAGGCGAATGGTTTGTTGTAAATGTTGAAGATAGCTGCCATTATATTCCTGAAAAAAAGGAGCTTACCTGTGGAGATTGTTCAAGACTGAATGAAGATACCGGCTGCTTTGCCTGCCAGGAAACGGATAGTGCAATGTATAATGGACATTTGTGTATTGGATTTATAGATAAAAGGGAAGAGGAATTCAACAGCATACTTATGTTTTGGAAGGTACAAGGTTTATATGACCGGGAAAAAATAAATAAATTACTAGATGATTTCGAACAGTCATATGACAGGCTTTTTAATCAGGAGTAATTAATTCTTTGCATGTAACTTCTTATACTGCGAAGGATTTACTCCGGCTATTTCTTTAAAAACGCGGTTGAAGTGTGTGAGGTTGGAAAATCCGGTCAGCGTTGCAACCTCGGTGACATTTTTATCAGTTTCCTTGAATAAACGTTCTGCGTTCATTATGCGCGTGTGTTTTATATAGTCAACAACAGTACGGTTAGTATTTTTCTTAAATTCACGACAAAGATAGTAAGTACTTATATGAAACATATCTGCAAGAACATCAAGTGATATGTCATGTTCATAGTTGTTGTTGATATAGTTAATAATCTGCGTTGTTCTATTATGTCTTTCAATACCAATGGTGCTCTCTTTCATTTCAAGAACTATAATAATTATAAGATTCACAAGTGCTTCCATCTGTTCCTGCTTGTATGCTGAGGCTGAGTTTTGGGCTTCAAGAAAATAGTACATAAGCCTTCTTAACATTTTTAATGATTCCGTATCAGACTTGTATACACAGTATGAGTCTGCAAGCTTCTGCCTCAGGGCATCTGATGAAATTATGTCCGGCCTGAAATAAAGTACAATCCTTGAAAATGTGCATCCTTGTTCACTGTAGGAACGATGCATAGTCTGAGGTGGGAATATAATACAATCACCAGCCTCGGTTTTATACAATTTATCGTCTATATAGTGATATCTTTCACCATTATCTAAAAAATACAATTCATAATAATCGTGATAGTGCGAACGTATCATATTATCGTTGACGCTGGCCGTATGTGCTGCAGCTATGGATTCACCAAGTGACATAAGGTTCTGTGCTACATCTATCATAATAATCTTCTCCAATTCTATGCTTATTAAGAGCTGTTCTAAAGCTGCTCTTAACATATTCCCAGATATATTAACCGTGTAATAATTGTTTATATAAAGCAATATTTATACATTTCACAACTGCATAATTATATTTAATATATTATAAGTAGTATACAACTAAAAGCTTGAAAGTGCAAGAAATGTAAAAAAACCAATTTATCCTGTCAATATCTGTATAGTTTTAATTATTGAATAGTTGTATAAATTAATTATAAACAAAACATAAACAAGAGATTATCAGATTACTGAAAGGAGATAAAAAATAGTATGAGAATATGTTATAAGGCAGGAAATGTAACCTATAACACTAACTATTATTCGGTTATTGCAGATTCGGTAGAAATAAGAATATGGTTTCTCACAGATGAAATAATCAGAATAAGAGCCGGCTTTGATGGAGACTGGGATGAAGCTTCATATAGCCTTGCTATGACAGCATGGGACTCAAGAACAGATGAGTTTTTAAAGGGCTATAGAAAAAGAGTTGAAGTGGCATACTCAGAGCTTGTGGATGGAGCTGACAAGGCAGTTATTTGCGGAAGTAAGCTTCGTATAGAAATTGAAAAGAATCCATTCCGTATATGTGTATATGATAAAGATGGAACATTATTACATGCAGATATTACAGATCTTGCATATAGAGAGGATTCAAATAAAAGGCGGATACATACAAGCCAGATAGAAGCGGATGACTACTTTTATGGCTTTGGTGAGAAAGGGGGAGATATTAATAAGGCTGAAAAGTATATGAATATGGCTCCTGGTGATGCAATGGGCTATAATCCTAAGGAAACAGATTCGTTGTATAAGCACATCCCATTTTATATAAAGCTTTCAGGCTCAACCCATAAGGCAGTTGGATATTTCTATCATACAACAGCAGAATGTGACTTTAATATGGGACGTGAAAAGAGAAATTACTGGCATCGTTACTCAAGCTTCAGATCAGATGCCGGAGATATAGATCTCTTTCTTATAGCAGGACCTTCAATAGGAGAAGTAATAAGCAGATATACAGATCTTACAGGCAAGTCAATACTTCTTCCAAAGGCAGCACTTGGATATCTTGGTTCTTCAATGTATTATCCAGAGCTTCCTAAGGATTGTGATGATGCGATACTTGAATTTATAGATACTACCAGAGAAGAAGGAATTCCTGTAGATGGTTTCCAGCTTTCATCAGGATATTGTGCAGTAGAGACAGAGCAGGGAATTAAAAGATGCAGCTTTACCTGGAATCATAAAAGATTCAAGAATCCAGAAGAATGGTTTGCAAAAATGAAGGAAAAGGGCATAGTTGTTTCACCTAATGTCAAACCTGGAATGCTCCTGGTTCATCCGTATCTGGAGGATATGAAGAAAAAGGATATGTTTGTATATGACAGCATAAAGGATGAACCCGGTAAAGGTACATGGTGGGGTGGAACTGGAATATTTGTAGATTTCACCAAAGAGCAGACAAGAGAATACTGGAAAGAATACCTGAAAGAGGGACTTATAAAGTATGGCTGTGAATCAGTATGGAATGATAACTGTGAATATGATTCTATGGTTGATAAGGATGCAAGAGTGTATTTTGAAGGTAAAGGAAGTACTATTGGTGAGCTAAAGCCGGTAATGAGTAATATCATGTGCCAGCTCTCTAATGAGGCAGTAACGGAATATAATGAGAATATAAGACCATTTTCAGTATGCCGTTCGGGACACGCAGGTATACAAAGATATGCACAGGTGTGGGCAGGAGATAATCTTACATGCTGGGATGCATTAAAGTATAACATAGCAACTATACTTGGCATGGGACTTTCTGGCGTTGCAAATCACGGCTGTGATGTAGGTGGATTCTATGGAGAGTCACCAGAGCCTGAGCTTTTTGTAAGATGGGTGCAGAATGGTGTGTTCATGCCAAGATTTTCAATACATTCAGTAAATACTGATAATACAGTTACGGAGCCATGGATGTATAGTGGAATGAAGGATTATATTAGAACTGCAATTAAACTTAGATATTCTATGTCTCCTTATCTTTATTCGCTTGAATACAGGGCACATAAGACAGGGCTTCCTATTATGCAGCCAATGTTTATGGTATTCCAGAACGATAGTAATACATATAATGAAGGCGTGGATTTTATGTGGGGCGATTCATTACTTGTAGCAAATGTTGTAGAAAAGGGTGCAGAGATAAGAGAGGTATATTTACCTGATACAGGAGATAAAAATATACGTTTTTATGATTATTATACCAGAAACGAATATGAAGGCGGCCAGACTATAAAAGTACCTGTGGATATAAGTTCAATTCCAATGTTTATAAAGAGTGGAGCTATTATTCCGATGGCTGGTAATGAGCTTAACAATCTTATGAATGATAATGTTGATTCACTTCATATAATAATGGCACCTGATATAGATTCTTCATTCACTATATATGATGATGATGGAAAAACTAATGATTATAAGAATGGCAGCTACTTAAAAACTGATATTAGTGTTAAAGCTGGTGCAAAGACATATATCGATTTTGAATATGAAGGCAGTTATGAGAATACAGCAGAAACAATGGAACTTGATGTGATACATAGGGAGAAAGCACCATTCTATGTACAGCTTGATGGAAAGGAAGTGCCACATTTCCTTCATAGAAGAAAATACGAGGAAAGTGACATTGGATGGTATTACAGCCAGACTAAGAAATCAGTACAGGTAAAGTATCCTAATCCAAAGAAAAACCATCAGGTGCTTATATCATTTGAAGTCTTTGATATGATTGGAATGTAATAGCATCAGGCAAAAGCAGGATGTTACGAGCAAGAGAAATAGTGCAATGCACAGCTTCAGGTTGTTGTGCACATGACCTGGAGCTGACATATAAAAAATGAGTGCACAGAAATGAGGTATAATATGTTGAAAAAAATGAAAAAATATATTGCTGTTTTGCTTACAGTTACACTTATATGTTCATTTGGGCTGACAGGCTGTGGAACAAATAGCGCATCAAACAGTAAGGAAGCTACCGCAGAAAATCCTATGGTATTAACGCTGGCACATGGTTTGTCAGAAAGCCATACAGTACATATAGCTATGCTGCAGTTCGCAGAAGAGGTTAAGCAGAAGACTAACGGAAGAATAATAATCAAGATATTCCCTAATGGACAGCTTGGTTCAGAGACAGAGAATCTTGAGCAGCTTCAGGCAGGTGTTATTGCTATGACAAAAGTATCAGCACCAGGTCTTGCAACATATAATGATGCTTATAATACATTTGGTCTTCCTTATATATTTAGTAATATTGATGAGTTTTATAAAATAATGGATTCTGATAAAATGCAGGATTTCTTCCTGTCATCAGAAGATGATGGATTCGTAACCTTAACATACTTTACATCAGGCTCCCGTTCATTCTACACAAAAGATAAGCCTATACGTAAGCCAGAGGATCTTAAAGGAATAAAGATACGTGTCCAGGATATGAAGTCACAGACGGATATGCTTACAGCACTTGGTGGAACACCGGTAGCAATGTCCTATGGCGACATATATACATCCCTTTCAACAGGTATTATAGATGGAACAGAGAACAATGAAACAGCGCTTACAACAGGTAAGCATGGTGAGATATGTAAGGTGTATTCGGTTGATGAGCATGCCATGATACCTGATGTTATGGTTATGAGCTCAAAGGTATGGAATAATATAGAGCCGGATGATCAGAAGATTATACTGCAGTGTGCAAAGGATGCTACACAGTCTCATAAGGTTATGTGGGACAAGGCAATAGATGAGGCAGTAGCACAGGCAAAGGATATGGGTGTTGAATTTATTTATGATGTAGATAAGGAAGCATTCAGAAGTGCAACAGCAGGTCTTGTTACAGAGTATAGAAATAAGTATACAGGTGTTGCAGCTTTACTTGACAGAATAGATGAGATAAGGAAAGGAGAGTAACTATGATTAATATACTTGTTAAAGTTAAAAATGTTATGAATAAGATATTATCAGCAGCGAGTGTTGTTCTGCTTGTGTTTATGACTTCGTTAGTATTATGGCAGGTGTTTACAAGATATGTGCTTGGCAAACCAGCAGCATTTACAGAAGAACTTGTTAAATACTCACTTATGTGGACAGCCTTTATAGGTGCTGCATATGCTTTCTTTACAAGAGACCATATGTCACTCACTATTATTAAAGATAAGCTCACAGGTAATAAACGAAAAATATTATTACTGGTTATAGATGTACTTATTCTTTTACTTGCAGTGTTCGTGTTTGTAATTGGTGGATTTAAGCTGGCAATGTCAGCAAGGGCAGAGTATTCAGCACTTCTTGGTATTCCAAGAACACTTGTATATGCGGTATCCCCTGTTTCAGGTATCTTTATAGTAGTTGCACAGATTATTAATATATATGAAGACTTAACCGGTGTTAAGGTAGAATAGGAGGTAAATATGAGTATTGCAGTAACTACAGTAATATTATTTGTTGTATTCGGTGTACTTCTGTTTTTAGGGGTTCCTATTTCAGTAAGTATTATTGCTTCGTCAATTGTAACTGCCATGTCAACGCTGTCATGGGATCAGATAACATTCATAACCATGCAGAAAATGAATTCGGGTGTTGAAAGCTTTTCGCTTTTAGCAGTTCCATTATTCATCCTTGCAGGTAATATTATGAATAATGGTGGTATAGCCAAGAGACTTATTAACTTTGCACAGATATTCGTAGGAAAGATTCCAGGAAACCTTGCACAGGCTAATATTCTTGCAAATATGCTCTTTGGTGCATTATCTGGTTCATCAGTAGCAGCAGCTTCTGCAATAGGAGGATGTATGAGTCCTATTGAAAAAGAGCAGAAGTATGATCCTGCTTATGCGGCAGCAGCTAACATAGCTTCAGCACCAACAGGACTTCTTATTCCACCTACATCGGCATTCATTGTATATTCAACAGTTGCAGGTGGTGTATCTATATCGACATTGTTTATGGCAGGCTATGTACCTGGAATATTGATGGGTGTTGTATGTATGATAGTCGCCTTCATTGGTGCAAAGAGGTTAGGCATAAAGGCTGTTGGAAGAGATAAGTCAGTAAGTATTTTAAAGATATTTGTTGATGCGATTCCATCATTACTTCTTATAATAATTGTTATTGGTGGTATTGTATCAGGTATATTTACAGCAACAGAAGGTGCTGGTATTGCAGTTCTGTATTGCCTCATACTTTCTATCATATACAAGAGCATGAATTTTAAGACATTTGTAGAGATACTTAAGAAATCAGCTAAGGTGTCAGGAGTAATTCTTTTCCTTATATCAGCATCATCAGCGATGTCATTTGTTATGGCTTATTCTGGAATACCAGCAGCCATAAGTAACGGATTATTAAGCATTTCAACTAATAAGGTTGTAATATTCTTATTAATGAATATTATACTTCTGGTTGTTGGTATGTTTATGGATATTACACCAGCTATACTTATATTTACACCTATCTTCCTTCCTATCGCACAGAGCTTTGGAATGACAGATATCCAGTTTGGTGTAATGCTTATATTCAATATGTGTCTTGGTAATATTACACCACCTGTTGGTTCTGTATTATTCGTAGGCTGCGGTATAGAAAATGTATCAATCGAGAAAGTAACACCTAAGCTTATACCTTATTTTATTGGTTTAATTATATTACTTATGCTTATTACATTTATTCCAGCGCTGTCACTTGGAGTACCAAAGCTTATGGGATTGATTTAGTATAAATAACAAGACTTTTTTCCTAATATTATATAAAACAGACATCCGGACAGGTCGCTTGATAGGACCTGTCCGGATGTTTTGTTAGTTATCTTAGAATTCTGTTTTATTATTTATTTTGTGTTATAATAAGTTTTATATTTTTATATTTTTATATTTTTATATTTTTGGATTTTTAGATTTTTGTTGCAGCTTTGTGTGGTACAGTGTGCAGGAAAAAACGATTTTAAATGTGCATATAGACAGCTGACAACACAATAGAAATAAAAAACGAATGTAAGAAAAGGAATTAACAGAATGTTATATATAATGAGATATGGGAAAACAGACTGCAATGTACAGCATAAGCTGCAGGGAAGAATAGATATACCAAATAATGAAAAATATATGAAAAATGTACAAAATACATATGTGAAACTATTCTTATATGCTACAATATAATAACAAGATGTGTTAATAACTATACAACAACTTTTAGTGGGTAAGAATGGAGAGAAGTATGAATATATCGTTTTTTTTACAACCAAAGTGCAAGGTAGCATATATTTACAATGATGACACAATAAGACAGGGATTACAGAAGATGAATTATTATGGCTATTCTGCCATTCCTGTTCTTGATGAGAATGAGCATTATGTTGGGACAATCACGGAAGGTGATTTCCTTTGGCATATATGTAGAATTAAACAGAATAACGCAATGGAAGTTGATATAAAGGAATTAGAAAAGCAGAGAGTTAACGAGCTTTATTTCAGACGTAATTATCCAAGTGTTAATGTGGATACATCGATGGAAGCATTGATTGAAAGAATATCTAATCAGAATTTTGTTCCAGTTGTAGACGACAGAGGTGTATTTATAGGAATTATAACAAGAAAAGATGTAATTACATATTTGTCTACCAAGAAGAAAGAGCCAGTGTTTCAGAAGATTTCTTAGATGTTAGGCTGAGTAGATTAATTAGGTAATGATATTTATATTGGTATATAATATTCTATATTAGAATGTGATGATTTTTAATAGTATTATTAAAATATTAATTTTAATAGTGTGTAATTGCAATAAGGGAATGTCAACATTAACTATAATTGGGTTGACATTAACAAGCTGAATAACTATACTTATGCGTATGCACAGGGGTTAAAGTATAAGGCTGTTTATTGATAGAATTATTCATTTTACCAGAGTTAGTATTAATTCAATTAGTGTGCAGGAACGGAGTAAAGTATAGGCGTTATGCAGAATGTTACAGAAAATATTGATGTTGGGAAATTATTAGATAATTGGGACGAAACACACGAATTAACCAAAGATGAGGCACTTGCAATTCTTAATTGTGATGATGTATGTCTTGACAAGCTTATTGAAACAGCGTATGCGTTAAGACTTAAATATAAAGGAAAGAAAGTAAGCATACAGCTTCTTACTAATGTCAGAAGCGGTAATTGTTCGCAGAATTGTGCTTACTGTGCTCAGTCGTGTGAGTCACAGGCTCAGATAGAGAAATATAAAAGAGTATCAGACGAGAAGTTGTATGGAGATAATGACCTTGTAGATAATAAACATCTTGCGAGACATTGTATTGGACTTAGCGGTATAAGCTTTACAGATGCTGAGATAGAAGATTTAGCCGGACGTATAAGAAAGATGAAGAAGAACGATACCCAGATATGCTGTTCTATTGGATTTCTTACAGAAAAGCAGGCTTTAATGCTTAAGGAAGCAGGACTTAATAGAATTAACCATAACCTTAACAGCAGCCGTAGATTTTACCCCAATATATGCACAACACATACATATGACCAGAGAATTAATAATATAAGAATGTTAAAAAGAATAGGTTTTGAGATGTGCTGTGGCGGTATTATCGGAATGGGCGAGAACAGGGAAGATGTTGTAGATATGCTTATGGACGTAAAGGAAATCAATCCAGAGTCAGTGCCAATTAATTTTCTTCTTCCAATAAAAGGAACAAGGCTTGCAGACAGAGATATATCAGGACTTACACCACAGTATTGTCTTAAGGTGTTATGCCTTGCAAGACTATTAGTTCCTAAGTCAGACATAAGATGTGCGGCTGGACGTGAAGTATACTTTAAGGGAATTGAGCCAACATTATTTAAAGTTGTAGATTCAATATTTGCTTCTGGTTATTTAACAGCAGATGGACAGGGAATAGATGATACTATTAAGATGATAGAAAATGCAGGATTTACGGGTGAGATAGAGAGTAAAGACTGTTAATAGACTTGTAGGACAAGATGTGTTGATAGAACAGCCGCCAGCTTTTGAAATTAAATGGTTGACGGCTGTTTAATCTTTTTAATTAAATACATCATTGAAATAGGGCATATTATTTTTGCCTATTAATTATTACTGTTTGTTAGTTCTATCAAGTGCAGTAATTGTCTTAGTGGCTGTGTTGAGTGCTTTCGTAATTGCACTGCTGGCTTCGCCCATACCTTTGGCAAGCTTCTGTACTTCTTCAGCAACTACAGCAAAGCCTTTTCCAGCATCACCGGCTCTTGCAGCTTCAATGGAAGCATTAAGTGCAAGTATATTCTGTCGTTTGCTGAATCCGTCTATTAATTTGACCTTGTCGTTGGCTGTAGCAAGCTGGCTTGCGGCGGCACTAATTCCTGTTGTAAGTTCATTTAGAATAGTTGAGTTCTGGTGGGCAGTGTAGCTTGCACGGACAAACATATTGATAACATCGCCCAGCAGATTGGCAGAAGCGTCAATCTCCTCTTTAGTACGCACGTTTACTTTTTTCAGAGCATTGATGTACTTATCTTCATTAATTCCGAGTTCACGTGCTGTTGCCCTGAACTTTTCTTCATCTGGGTTCTCAGGAAGAACCTGTCCGCCGATAATACTTCCAAGAACAGTTCCATCATCAAGAGTAATAGGAATACCGAAATCAACTAATCCTGCATGACAAGGATAAACACCCTTACCGTCACGGTCACATTGCTCACATCTCTTGCGGCCTTCAGCACTTCCTCTGGTAAGATTGATGCAGAATTCAGTGAAATTATAACATTCGCTTATGTACTTGCCGTCTGCACCTACAGCAACAGTTGCCAGCCCGGTACTCTTTGCCCAGTTAGACATAATCTCTTCAAATTTGACCATATCACAAAAATCCTGAATCCTCATAATTAAATCCTCCAATTAAGGTTTTTATATTTTTTATATTATACTATATTGTCGGTATATTTACATTATATATTAATCGCAAATTCAAAGAAAAATAAAAAAATTGCCATATGATTTATTGTTAAAAATATAGAATATTATAAGTTTATTTGATTATGAAATTAAACAAATTTAATTATCGGGGTATATATTTTAAACAATTAGCCATAATATTTACAGAATATAAGCTCATATTCTGAAATAGACCTATTTGGGTCAATCGTAACTATCATAAAATCTTTAGTAATAGCATAGCTAAGAGGTTAAGGTAAATGAACAATACCCGTTACGAAGATTTTTGCAATAGAATGAGAGTATATAGAAAAAGACTTGGCTATAATCAGGCAGATATCGGAAAAGAGCTGGGAATATCACAGAATGACTATTCTAAAAGAGAAAATGGACTGATAATGATTTCGTATGATAATTTAAAAAAATTGCAGGAAATTGGAATGGACATTGATGAGCTGGTTTCGGGAAAGAGAGACGATATTGATACTAAAGATTTGGACGAGCTTATAAGTGACTGTGAAAGTGAAGAACTTAAAGATATGACTATGCGTATGGTTGCTGAATGTATAAAATATTATCGTGTTAATGACACTAAGAATAAAGACAATGATACGCAGAATGATAGAATGTTTGATTTTATGTTGAAGCAGTGGGATGATTTTTCAATGCTTGAATATGTAAGGCACGAAACGCATTATTCACAGGAGGTTATGTCTGAAAAGCTGGGACTGACAAGAAAGAAGTACAGAAAATACGAAAAAGAGATTATGTATCCTGATGCAGATACTCTTGTTCAGATGTATAATTTGTACAAATGCAGACCATCAATGTATCTTAATATGTATGACAGAAGATATTACGTTATGCAGAACGTATGGATGGAGTTGGATGATAACCAGCGTGACAGAATATTAAGAATGGTCAAGGCGATAAAGAATATAATATAGAAAAAGGAGTACCTGTAAATGCAAAACACAAACAATGTTAAGCATTTGCGGGTACATTTTTTATGTAAAGGAGCTTCTAATAGAATTTCCTATTATATAAAAGGCACAATAAAATATCACACAAAATAATATTGTTGCAGCTTTACAGAGTATGATAAAATATATTGTGCATTGTACATTTATTTTATAATAAACAGATGATAATCAATGTGTGGTGGTTACAATTTCATTTGTTATAATGTAAATTTATGTGTAATAATAATCAGAGTAAGTAGAAAGAAAAAATATGAGAACAGTACAGCAATATTATGATGACAATAGAGATAAAATTCTTTTTGATGTAAGAGCATTAGAGGAGTATGAGAAAGAGACCATGGAAGCTTCCATACATTATTACTGGGAAGATATGATAAAAGTTCTTGAAGATAATAAGGAAGAATTTGAGGCAAAGTATTCAAAGGATACACCAATATATATTCTTTGCTACACTGGACAGAAAAGTGAAGAAATAGAAGATATACTTGATGAGATGGGCTATGAAGCTTACAGCCTTGATGGTGGATTTGTCGCATATCTAAGATGGAAGTTTAATAAATATCTTGAGCAGGATAAAGAAAGTGGCAATAGTACTTCAGAAGAAAATGTTAAAGAGATTGAGCGAAGCATAGTAAAGAAGTTCCGCAAGCCAATATGGAGAAAGTTCACACAGGCTCTTAATGAATACGATCTTATTCAGGACGGCGATAAGATAGCTGTCTGTATATCAGGCGGTAAAGATTCAATGCTTATGGCGAAGCTTTTTCAGGAGTTAAAACGCCACGGAAAGAATAATTTTGAACTTGTATTCTTAGTTATGAATCCGGGTTATAATGACCTTAACTACAATGTAATACTTAACAATGCAAAGATATTAGATATTCCAATTACAGTATTTAAGACAGAGATATTTGATACTGTAGTAGATATTACAGAGTCGCCTTGTTATTTGTGTGCAAGAATGAGGAGAGGATATCTTTACAGCAAGGCAAAGGAACTTGGTTGTAATAAGATTGCTCTTGGACATCATTATGATGATGTGATAGAAACAATTCTTATGGGTATGCTTTATGGTGCACAGGTTCAGACAATGATGCCTAAGCTTCATAGTACGAATTTTGAGGGAATGGAGCTTATAAGACCTATGTATCTTATAAGAGAAGCTGATATTATTCACTGGAAAGAATATAATAATCTTGAGTTCATACAGTGTGCCTGTCGATTTACAGAGGGATGTGCTTCATGTGGTGGTACAGGAAAAGGTTCTAAGAGGGCAGAGATTAAGCAGCTTATAAAAGATCTGACCAAGGTAAGTCCGTATATAGAAAAGAACATATTCAGAAGTGTAGAAAATGTTAATATTGACACGGTAATTGCTTACAAGAAGAAGGGGCAGCGACACAGCTTCTTAGATGAATATGATATAACAGATGATAAGTATGCTGGTAACGCAGAGGTTGATAATTCAGAGAATACATCTAAAGAATTGAATAAATCAGACATAAACTCAAGCGGACAGTTAAGTGAATATCACACTGATGAAACAATTGAATTAGGTAAAACAGGTAGTACTCAAATAATGCCATTGAACAAATCGGACATCAATAAAGATGATATAAGTGAGAACACTTTAGCCAAATATGAAAAGTTAAAGTCAATTATTAAGGACTGTGGTAAAATAGCAATCGCATTTTCTGGCGGGGTTGACTCGACATTTTTAACCAAAGTTGCAAAAGATGTATTAGGAGAAAATGCTGTTGCAGTTACGATAAGTTCAATTCTTGTTACAGATGATGAACTTAAAGAAGCTGATGATTTCTGCAAGGCTGAGAATATAGAACATCTTATATATAAGGCAGATGTGTTATCGATTCCAGGCTTTGAGAATAATCCACCAGACAGATGTTACATTTGTAAGAAAGCGATATTTACTAATGTGCAGAATCTTGTAGGTGAGAGAGGCATTAGTGTAATTGCAGAGGGAACAAATGTTGATGATGACGGTGATTACAGACCTGGTATGAGAGCCATAAAGGAACTCGGAGTAAGAAGTCCTTTAAAAGAGGCAGGTCTTACCAAGGCTGAAATCAGGGAATTATCTTGTATGTTAGGCTTAAAGACGTGGAATAAACCATCGTGTGCGTGCCTTGCTTCAAGATTTGCGTATGGTGAGGTTATTAATAAAGACAAGCTTGATATGATTTACAGTGCAGAATGTTATATAAGAAGTCTGGGATTTGAGCAGTTCAGGGTAAGATTACAGGATGAAATTGCAAGAATTGAATTAAGACCAGCAGATATACAGAAGTTTATTGAAAATGGAATAAAGGATAAAGTATCAGAGAAGCTTCACGCACTTGGATTTAAGTATGTATCCCTTGATTTGGATGGTTACAGGCTTGGAAGTATGAATGAAGTATTGAACAGACAGGAAAGAGGTAACAATGGCGGTAGCTCATTATAATTGTGATTATTGCAATAATATGGTATATGATGAAGAAACGGAGCAGTTCGTGTGTGATGTAGATATGGACGAGGATGATTATGCAAGGCTTCTTACATCTGAGTATAAAGAATGTCCATATTATCAGAGCAATGATGAATACAAGATTGTAAGACATCAGATGTAGTTTTATATAAAATATAATTAATAGTGGCAGATATTTCGATATATTTATTAGAAAGATATGCCTGGAAGGAAGTGAGTGAATGGACGATAAGAGATACGCTGTACTTATCGACTCAGATAATATTTCATCAAAATATATTTCGGACATTCTTGATGAAATGACAAAGTATGGCGTAATAACTTATAAAAGAATATATGGCGACTGGACAAGTACACAGGCAAGCAAATGGAAGAAAGAGCTTATGGAGAACTCCATAACACCTATACAGCAGTTTTGTAATACAGTAGGCAAGAATGCAACAGACTCAACGCTTATAATTGATGCTATGGATATTCTTTATACGAATAATGTTGACGGTTTCTGTATTGTATCTTCTGATGGTGATTTTACAAGGCTTGCAAGCAGGCTTAGAGAGTCGGGAATGGACGTTATCGGTATGGGTGAGAGCAAGACACCACGTTCATTCAGGGCCGCTTGTTCGGTATTTACAGACCTTGAGCTTCTTCGTGAACAGGCACACGAAGATGAGCCAGATAGTAAGCCGGTTAAGAAGACAGAAAGAAGCAATATTATTAAGCAGTCTAAGATAGAAAATGCAATTATTGAGATTATTCAGGAGAACGACAATAAAGGCAGGCAGACAGGGCTTGGTGAGCTTGGAAGCCGTTTACAGAAGAAATATTCTGATTTCGATGTAAGAAATTACGGTTACAGTTCATTGTCTACATTTCTTGAGGAAATGGAAAGTCTTGAATTAAAGAAGTTCAATAACACGGTTCTTGTCAGACTTAAGGAAGACAAGAATATGAAAGAGCAGGTTATGGAGTATGCAGTGAATTATGTAAAGAGTTCAGAAAATGCAGTGGAACTTGGAGCATTAGGACAGAAAATCCATATGAATTATCCTAATTTTAAGGTTAAGGAGTATGGTTATTCTACACTCAGCAAATTTATTGCAGGCATAAAATGTTTAAAAATAACAGCAACAGATGAAAACCGTAGAATGGTTTCAATAAAATAAACTAAAGTTAGTCATAAAGACAGGAAAGGAATATTATGAATAAAATAGCAAGTTTTACAGTTAATCACTTGGATTTACTTACAGGAGCATATGTATCAAGAAAAGATTATCAGGGAGATGTAGTTCTTACAACATTTGATTTAAGATTTACAAGACCTAATGTAGAAGCACCTATGGATACAGCAGGTATTCATACAATAGAACACCTTGTAGCAACATTTTTAAGGAACCATAAGGTATGGGCAGACAAGACTATATATTTTGGACCAATGGGCTGCCGTACAGGATTTTATGTAATATTTGCAGGTGACCTTGAGTCAGAGGATATAATTGATGTGTTAAGGGAAGCTGCTGATTTCGTACTGGATTATGAGGGTGAGATACCAGGATATTCACCAAGGGACTGCGGTAATTACCTTGATAATAACCTCACACTTGCAAAGATATATATGAAGAAGTATAAGGAAGAAGTTCTCGACAACCCAGTACCAGAAAGACTTCATTATCCACAGTAAAATAGATGGGAGCTTCTAAATTACAGCAAAAACAGAAGAAAATGATTGAAGGGAACCTGTTTTGATGGAAAATATGGATATACAGATTATAAAATCAAGACGCAGAACAGTTTCAATAGAAGTTCATACAGATGGAAGTGTTATATTAAGAGCACCTGACAGGATAACGAAGAAGGAGCTTGATATATTTATTGACAAGCATATGTCTTGGATTGAGAGCAAACAGCAGTTGATGAAGGAAAGAAAAGAAGAAAAAATTCCTACCAATGCAAAGGCTTTTGATACGCTCACATCTAAGGAACGTGCTGTAATAAGGGACACATTTATAAGAAAAGTAGAATATTACAGTAAGATTATGAATGTGACTGTTGGAAGGGTTACAATACGCAATCAGAAGACACGCTGGGGAAGCTGTAGTTCCAAGGGAAATGTTAATTTTAATTACAATTTGTATTATATGCCTGAAGAATTGTTGGATTATGTAGTGGTGCATGAGCTTTCGCATAGAAAATATATGAATCATTCGCAATCATTCTGGTGTGAAGTTGAAAAGTACTGCCCAGAATATAAGTTATGCCGCAGGAGGTTGAAAGACTACACGCTTTCAATATAATAATTTGGGCGGGGCATTAATTAAAATGTCTTATTATGCAGCATAAACGTATTTTTGAGCATATCCCTTAAATTATAATAATCTGATTATTAGTAGGAGGTAATAAAACTATGAAAATTCCATTTAAAGTAGATTTGACAGGCAAGACTGCAATTGTAACAGGGGGAAGTGGAACACTATGTTCAGCAATGGCGTATGGACTTGCTGTAAGCGGTGCGAAGGTTGCAATAATCGGACGTAATAAGGATAAGCTTAATAATGTCACAGATGAGCTTATTAACAATGCTAAGACAGAATACAGCAAAGACATTGTTGTTAAAGGGTATAGCTGTAATGTAATTGATAAGGAAGAACTTAATAAAACTTATGAAATAATTAAGAGTGAGCTTGGAAGCTGTGATATTCTTATCAATGGAGCTGGCGGCAATCAGCCGGGTGCTATTACATCAATAGAGATGTTAAAGAAAGAAAAAGGAGAAAATGATTACTCTTTCTGGAATCTTGATGAGGATAATATAAGAGATGTTATGGATCTTAATTATATGGGAACACTTCTTCCGATACAGGTATTTACTAAGGATATGGTTGAAAAGAGAAGCGGAAGCATTATTAATATAGCATCTGTTACATCAATTTTACCACTTACAAAGGTAATGGCTTACGGCAATGCCAAGAGTGCAATACTTAACCTTACACAGTGGCTGGCAGTCCATTTTGGAGAAAGCGGAATAAGATGTAATGCGATCGCACCGGGATTTTATGCGGCTGAACAAAATCACGCATTATTATTTAATGAAGATGGTACATACACTGACAGAGCAAGAAAGATAGTTGCAGGAACTCCAATGGGAAGATTTGGTAATCCAGAGGAACTTATCGGAGCGGCATTATTCCTTGCAAGTGATGATGCGGCTGGATTTGTAAATGGTATTGTGTTGCCAGTAGATGGTGGCTATAGTGCGTATAGTGGCGTTTAATAAATAATTTTAATAATTATCAGATATAAAGGTATATATGTTGATATAAAATGCCGATATTCTAAATGTAATAAAAGTTAAATGGTACAAAAGTATTATATGAGGAGGATAATGGTATGAAATTAGGAGAGGCTATACCAAATTATCAGGCATATCGCAATGAATTACAGGACAAGAAGACCAGCATATATAAGCAATATAAAAAAACAAAGGAAAAGGCTGAGCGTACCAATGATGAAGAATGGATACAAAAGGCAGCAGAGCTTGAACTTTCATATAAGGAAGCAACTGATGATTTTGACAAGTATGAGAATGTTCTTAACTCGCTTAGGGAGCAGTGGTGTGCAGCAGCAAATACAGAAAACGATAAAGCACTTGCTGACCCTGAGACAGGACTGGGGGCTACACTTGGTAAGATAATGACTACAATTGCAAGAATGTGTGCAGGTGACAAAGTTCCTTATTCAGATGAAAAGAAGGTTATGGAATATGACGATAAAATGTATGCAAGAGCTAAGCAGGCACAGATGATTATGGCATCAATGAAGAAAAAGCAGAAGGAATATGATTCTCTTTGGGATAAAGAGGGTGGAGAATATGACCCGGAGGGTGTAGCTGATAATACAGAAGCACAGGGTGATCTGCCAGATATTCCATCATCAGATGCGGAAGTGACTGGTACAGATGAGTCGAATAGTAATGCAGAGTAAAAGATAAGGCATTTTCTCTATTTAGAGGAAATGCCTTATCTTTTACTTTATAGCTGATTGATATTATAAAATAATATTTAGTTATAATTAAACTTCAAATAAAAGATCACCATAGCTTGGGAATGGCCAGAATTCCTTATCAACGATCATTTCAAGCTTATCAGCAGGAGCTCTTAATTCGTCCATAGTTGTCTTAACTTCATCTCTGAAGTATTTAGCCTGTTCTGTAATGTCAGTAACATCAGCAGCCTTAGCTGTAACATCAATAAGCTTAGTATAAGCAGCCTTCATATCCTTTAAGTAACTAGAAACTTCTGCAAGTAAATCAGCCTGAACAGAAGCATCAGCACCAGCTTCCTTAACAGTAAGAACTGAGTTAGCAAGCTCTGTTGTGTAAGAAATAACTGAAGGAATAATCTGCTTTCCAGCCATATCAATCATTGTCTTAGCTTCAATATTGATAGCCTTTGCATAAGCTTCATACTTAATCTCAGCTCTTGACTTTAATTCAGCCTCTGTAAATACACCAAAGCTTTCAAAAAGCTTAACGGCCTTAGGAGTAGTAAGGGCAGGAATAGCCTCAACCATAGATTTGATATTTGGAAGACCTCTTCTTTCAGCCTCTTCTACCCATGCATCTGAGTAACCATTACCATTAAATACGATTCTATGATGGTCAGTAAAGAGTTTCTTGATAAGATCATGAACAGCCATATCGAAGTTTTCTACTCCATCAAGCTGGTCAGCGATTTCCTTAAAGCTTTCTGCAACGATTGTGTTAAGAACTACGTTAGCAGGAGCGATTGAATCTGATGAACCTACCATACGGAATTCAAACTTATTACCAGTAAATGCAAATGGTGAAGTTCTGTTTCTATCAGTAGCATCTTTGTTAAGGTCAGGAAGTGTAGAAGCACCTGTCTTTAACTTACCCTTCTGGATAGAGCTTGTAGCATCACCCTTATCAATAAGCTGCATAACAACATCCTCAAGCTGCTCACCAAGGAACATAGAGATAATAGCTGGAGGTGCCTCATTAGCGCCAAGTCTGTGGTCATTGCCAACATCAGAAGCAGATTCTCTTAAAAGATCAGCGTGTGTATCAACAGCCTTCATAACAGCACCGAGTACAAGTAAGAACTGGATATTTTCGTGAGGTGTCTTGCCAGGTTCAAGAAGGTTGATACCATCATCAGTTGTGATTGACCAGTTGTTGTGCTTACCAGAACCATTAACTCCGGCAAATGGCTTCTCGTG